>Ga0116178_10000455_pt1 | contig 37185 bp, 34 predicted proteins | sample AD_STIC12_MetaG_FD_89880 | JGI IMG/M metagenome (GOLD analysis project Ga0116178, IMG submission 89880) | Active sludge microbial communities of municipal wastewater-treating anaerobic digesters from USA - AD_STIC12_MetaG | ecosystem: Engineered > Bioreactor > Anaerobic > Digestate | place: USA...
GGGGGCCTCGGTCGACGGCGAGGTCTACGCCGCCGACATCGACCTCGAGGCGCTCTTCGGGAAGCAGCCGCGGCCGTTCGAGGTCGCGGCGGCGCCGAAGTTCCCGGGGATCGTCCGCGACCTGTCGTTCCTGGTCGACCGGGACGTCCCCTACGGCGAGGTCGCCCGGGTCCTGGCCCGGGCGAACCAGCCCCTGCTCGAGGGTTTCGAGCTCCGCGACCGCTTCGCCGGGGCGCCGGTCCCGGCGGACAAGGTCAGCCTGACGGTCCGCTTCCGCTACCGGCACCCGCAGCGGACGCTCGTGGCCGAGGAAGTGGACCGCGCCGAACTGGAGGCCATCGGCCAGCTGCGGTCGGCGCTGGACATCCGGCTGAGGGAGGGAAAAAATTGACTTCGGAACTCGAGCGCATTAAAATACTCGAAGGGAAGATCGGGCAGGTCGTCGACCACATCCACAAGCTGACGGCCGAGAACGAGAAGCTGCGGCAGCAGCTCAAGGAGGCCCGGACCGAGAAGAAGGAGATCGAGGAGAGCGCCCGCAAGCTCGCCCGCCTGGACGAGGAGATGAAGAGAGCCGAGGGCGAGCGCGAGGCGATCAAGGCCAAGATCGAGGCCATCATCGGCCAGATCGACAAGCTGGGGTTATGACCGACCGGATCCTCGAGATCGAGATCTTCGGACAGCGGTACAAGATCCGCGTCAAAGGAGAGGAGGATGAGAAATATATAGGCCACTTGACCTCGCTCGTTGACCAGAAGATGCACGAGGTGGCCGTGAAATCCAAGTCCGCGGACACGACCAAGATCGCCGTCCTGGCGGCCTTGAACATCGCGGACGAGCTTTTCCTGAGCCAGAAGAAGCTGGATCAGCTGAACGAGGCCTTGGGCCACATGGAGACCGAGATCGAAAGCCTGGAGATCCCTGTTGCCGCAGATGACCATACATTCTCGGACGCCGACGAATCCCCGTCGTGACGGGCCGGTCCCGCGCGGCTTCCCGGCCGGGCGGACCGTTCCGGGCCGTCGCCCGGGCATCTGACGCCTCCGCGCTTTCCTCCCGCGTCTCCTCATTCGCATAGATGAGGAGGTTATCCCATGAACGCGGTCACTTACGCCGCGATCGCCGCCGCCGTCGTCCTGGCGGCGGCCGTCGCCGTTCTGCTCGTCAAGCGCCGGGAAGTCGGCCGCAAGGCCGCCGAGGCCGAGGACCAGGCCCGGGCGATCCTCGACAGGGCCCGGGAGGAAGGGGAGAAGATCAAGCGCGAGGCCGCCATCGAGGCCCGCGAGAAGGACCTGGTCCGCCAGAACGAGTTCGAGGCCCACACCCGGGAGAAGCAGCGCAAGATCAACGAGACCGAGCGCCGGCTGCTCAGCAAGGAAGAGAACCTGGAGCGCCGCTTCCAGTCCATCGAGCGCAAGGAGCGGGACTACTCCCAGAAGGAGCGCAAGCTCAACGAGAAGGAGAAGGAGATCGAGGCCAAGGAGGCCCAGGTCGCCGAGGCCGCGGCCAAGGCCGTGGCCGAGCTCGAAAGGATCTCGGGCCTGACCCAGGAAGAGGCCAAGGCGCAGCTGATCAAGCGGATCGAGGAGGAGGCCAAGCTCGAGGCCATCGCCACGGTCCGGCGGATCGAGGAGGAGGCCCGGGAGAAGGCCGCCGCCTCGGCCCGCGAGATCGTCTCCAACGCCATCCAGCGCTCGGCCGCCGAGCACGTCGTCGAGACGACGGTCTCGGTCGTCGACCTGCCGTCGGACGACATGAAGGGCCGGATCATCGGCCGCGAGGGCCGCAACATCCGGGCCCTGGAGATGGCCACGGGCGTCGACATCATCGTCGACGACACGCCCGAGGCCGTCATCCTGTCGAGCTTCGACCCCATCCGCCGCGAGCTGGCCCGGCTGTCCATCCAGAAGCTCGTCACGGACGGGCGCATCCACCCGGCCCGCATCGAGGACATCGTCGAGTCGGTCAAGGCCGAGCTCGAGCAGAGGATCAAGCAGGAGGGCGAGTCGGCCGTCCTGGAGCTCAAGGTCCGCGACATCCACCCGGAGCTCATCAAGCTCCTGGGCAAGCTCAAGTACCGGACGAGCTACGGCCAGAACGTCCTCCAGCACACCAAGGAAGTGGCCATGCTGGCGGCCATGATGGCCCGCGAGATCGGCCTCGACACCAACGTCGCCCTGCGGGCCGGCCTGCTCCACGACATCGGCAAGGCCGTCGACAAGGACACCGAGGGCACGCACACCGAGCTCGGCGTCGAGCTGGCCAAGAAGTACGGCGAGTCGGAGAAGGTCTGCCAGGCCATCGCCTCGCACCACCGCGACATCGACTTCCCGTCGATCGAGGCTGTGCTCGTCCAGGCCGCCGACACCCTCTCGGCCGCCCGCCCCGGGGCCCGGCGGGAGCTCCTCGAGACCTACATCCAGCGGCTGGAGAAGCTCGAGGAGATCGCCGCCTCGTTCGAGGGCGTTTCCAAGGCCTTCGCCCTCCAGGCCGGCCGCGAGATCCGCATCATCGTCGAGGCCCTGAAGGTCTCCGACGACCGGGCCGCGCTCCTGGCCAAGGAGACGGCGGCCAAGATCAAGGCCGAGCTCGATTACCCGGGCCAGATCAAGGTCACGGTCATCCGGGAGATGAGGGCGGTCGAATATGCCCGCTGACCTCGGCGTCCTCTTCCTCGGCGACATCGTCGGCCGGCCGGGCCGGCGGGCCATGGACAAATTCCTGCCCGCCCTGGTCCAGAAATACCGGCCGGCGCTCGTCGTCGCCAACGGCGAGAACGCGGCCGGCGGCAGCGGCATGACCGAGGAGATCGGCAAGGACCTGTTCATGCACGTCGACGTCCTGACCTCGGGCAACCACATCTGGGACAAGAAGGAGGCCCTGGCCTACCTCGAGCGGGAGCCCCGGCTGCTCCGGCCGGCCAACTACCCGGCCGTCAATCCCGGCCGGTCCTCCTACGTCTTCCGGACGGCCGACGGGGTCAAGGCGGCCGTGCTCAACCTCCAGGGGCGGGTGTTCATGGAGCCCATCGACTGCCCGTTCAAGCGGGCCGACGAGGAGGTGGCCGCCCTGCGGGCGGAGACGCCCGTCATCGTCGTCGATTTCCACGCCGAGGCGACCTCGGAGAAGCAGGCCCTCGGCTGGCACCTCGACGGCCGGGTCTCGGCCGTCGTCGGCACGCACACCCACGTCCCGACGGCGGACGAGCGGGTCCTGCCCAAGGGCACGGCCTACATCACCGACGCCGGCATGGCCGGCGGCCGCGACGCCGTCATCGGCATCGCGCGCGAGCCGGCCCTGCAGCGGTTCCTGACCTCGCGGCCGCAGCGCTTCGAGCCCTCCCGCGACGGCCTGTTCCTGTCCGGCGTCTTCATCCGGATCGACCCCGGGACGGGCCGGGCCCTGTCGATCACGCGGGAGGTCCTGGCGGAGGATGGACACGGAGACTGAGCGGTTGGCGGTCAAGGGCCGGGTCTACACGGTCTCCGAGGTCACCGAGATCGTCAAGACGGCCCTCGAGGCGGCCCTGCCCCAGGTCTGGGTCGAGGGCGAAGTCTCGGGCTTCAAGCGGGCCTCCTCCGGCCACGTCTTCTTCAGCCTCAAGGACGAGAAGGCCGTGATCAAGGCCGTCATGTGGCAGTCGACGGCCCGCAAGGTGGCCTTCGACCTCAAGGACGGCCTCCAGGTCGTCTGCCGGGGCAAGGTCAGCGTCTACGAGCCCCGCGGCGACTACCAGCTCTACGTCGACCACGTCGAGCCCAAGGGCAAGGGCGCCCTCCAGCTCCGCTTCGAGCAGCTCCGGGAGAAGCTCCGGGCCGAGGGCCTGTTCGACGGGGCCCGCAAGAGGAAGCTCCCGCTCCGGCCGCGGACGATCGGCGTCGTCACCTCGCCGACGGGGGCCGCCCTCCGCGACATCCTGCGCGTCCTCGAGCGCCGCTACGCCAGGCTCCGCGTCGTCATCTACCCGGCCCGCGTCCAGGGCGAGGGCGCGGCGGCCGAGATCGTCGAGGGCATCGACGCGCTGGCCGCCCGGCCGGGGATCGACGTCCTCATCGTCGGCCGCGGCGGCGGCTCGATCGAGGACCTCTGGGCCTTCAACGAGGAGCCGGTGGCCCGGGCCATCGCCCGCTCGAAGGTCCCGGTCATCTCGGCCGTCGGCCACGAGGTCGACTTCACCATCGCCGATTTCGTCGCCGACGTCCGGGCCTCGACCCCGTCGGCGGCCGCCGAGATGGTCATCGAGACGGAAACGGCCTTCGCCGAGAGGATCGACGCGCTGAGGCGCCGCGTCGCCGAGCTCGCCCGCTACGGCCTCCGGGACCGCCGCGCCGACGTGGACGACCTGGCCCGGAACCGCATCTTCCAGAACTTCCAGGTCCGGCTGGCCAACCTGGGGCGCCGCGTCGACGAGCTCGAGACCCGCGGCCGGAACGTCGTCCGGGCCGAGCGCCAGAGGATCGCCGAGCGCATCGGGGCGGCCAGGCTGGCCTCCGAGCGCCTCAAGAACGCGGGCCGGCGCGCGGTCGCGGAAGGGCGGGCGGCCTGGGAGCGGCTCGGCGCCGCCCTCGACGCCCTGAGCCCCCTCGCGCCCCTCAAGAAAGGCTACGCGGTCGTCTGGAAGGAGGGCGGCCTGCGCGCCGCCTCGCGGATCCAGGACATCGCCCCGGGCGAGACCGTCGAGGTGGCCTTTCTCAAGGGCGCGTTCGGCGCCCGGGTGGAGACGGTCGACCGCAAGAAGCCCATCGCATCCCGCTTCCTCAAGGAGGGACCATGACCAACCTGACCTTCGAGAAGGCCCTGGCCGACCTGGAGGAGATCGTGGCCAAGCTCGAGAAAGGCGGCCTTTCGCTCAACGAGTCGCTGGCCCTGTTCGAGAAGGGGGTCAAGCTGTCGCGGTTCCTCAAGACCGAGCTGGACAAGGCCGAGCGCAAGGTCGAGATCCTGCTCAAGGACGAGAAAGGGGCCCTGCGGGCGGAGGACTTCGACGCCGAAGAGGCCGCCGGGGACGGGACGGAGGACGAGGGCGGCGGCGCCTGAGCCGGGAGACGGACATGGCCAAGATCCTCGACGCGGTCCGGGAGCCCGCCGATCTCAGGACGCTCAGGCCGGACGAGCTCTCCCGGCTGGCCATGGAGGTCCGGGCCCTCATCCTGGAGACGGTGGCCCGCAACGGCGGGCACCTGGCCTCGAACCTGGGCGCGGTCGAGCTGACCCTGGCCCTGCACCTGGCCTTCGACTCGCCCCGGGACAAGATCGTCTGGGACGTCGGGCACCAGTGCTACACCCACAAGATCCTGACCGGCCGCAGGGACCGCTTCGCCGGCCTGCGCAGGTGGGGCGGCCTCCTCGGCTTCCCCTGCCGCGAGGAGAGCGAGCACGACGTCTTCAACACCGGCCACGCCTCGACGGCCCTGTCGGCCGCGCTGGGCCTGGCCGTGGCCCGGGACAGGGCCGGGGAGGGCCACCACGTCGTGGCCGTGGTCGGCGACGGCAGCCTGACCGGCGGCGTCGCCCTCGAGGCCCTCAATCAGATCGGCCACCTACGCGAGCGGCTGATCATCGTCCTCAACTTCAACGAGATGTCCATCTCCATCAACGTCGGGGCCTGGTCGAAATACTTCTCGTACCTCGTCTCGGGCCAGCGGTACATCCAGATCAAGGACCAGGCCAAGTCGTTCCTGCGGCGGGTCCCGCTCGGCCGGGCGGTGATCAAGGCCGGGCGGGCCCTGGAAGAGCTGGCCAAGAAAATGCTCTTCCCCGGGCTCGTCTTCAAGGAGCTCGGCATCCGCTACATCGGCCCGGTCCACGGCCACAACATCCAGTCGCTCGTCGAGGCCTTCGAGGCGGCCAAGTCCCACGACGGGCCGGTCCTCATCCAGTGCGTGACCCAGAAGGGCCGGGGCTATCCGCCGGCCCGGCTCCGCCCGGAGAAGTTCCACGGCGCGGGGCCGTTCCAGGTCACGACCGGCGAGCCCCTCAGCAAGGACTGGGGGCCGTCGTACTCGAGCGTCTTCGGACAGGCCATGATCGAGATCGCCCGCCGCGAGCCGAAGGTCCTGGCCGTCACGGCGGCCATGGGCGAGGGCACGGGCCTGAGGGAGTTCTCCGAGAGGCTCCCCGACCGCTTCTTCGACGTCGGCATCGCCGAGCAGCACGCCGTGACCTTCGCGGCGGGACTGGCCGTCGCCGGGCTCAAGCCGGTCGTGGCCATCTACTCGACCTTCCTCCAGCGGGCCTACGACCAGGTCTACCACGACGTCTGCCTGATGGGCCTGCCGGTCGTCTTCGTCCTCGACCGGGCCGGCATCGTCCCCGACGACGGGCCGACCCACCAGGGGATCAACGACATCGCCTTCCTCCGGACGATGCCGAACATGGTCCTCATGGCCCCCAAGGACGAGGGCGAGCTCCGGCACATGCTCTGGTCGGCCCTGGCCTACGGCCGGCCGGCGGCCGTGCGGTTCCCCAAGGCCAAGGGCCTGGGCGTCCCTCTCGACGCGCCGCTCGAGGTCCTGCCGCTCGGGCGGAGCGAGCTCGTCCGGGAGGGGACGGACCTCATCTTCGCCGTCGGCCACATGGTCCGTCCGGCCGTCGAGACGGCCGAGGCCCTGGCGCGGGAGGGCCTCTCGTTCGCCGTGGTCAACGCCCGCTTCGTCAAGCCCCTCGACCGCGACGCGATCCTCCGGTTCGCCGGGCCGGGGCGGACCGTGGTGACGCTCGAGGAGGGCGTCGTCGAGGGCGGGGCCGGGAGCGCCGTGCGCGAGCTCCTCGACCGCGAGGGCCGGTTCGGCATCCGTTTTCTGTCGCTCGGTCTCCCCGTCGGTCCCTACGCCCTGGGCAAGGCCGAGGAGATCCGGGCGGCCCTCGGCCTCGACGTCCCCGGCCTCGTCCGGCGGATCAAGGCGTTCCGCGGGACGCCCTTCGGCGGCGGCGATGAAGGACAGGGCGGATAGGCTCGTGGCCGGGCGGGGCCTCGCGCCGAGCCGCGAAAAGGCCCAGGCCCTGATCATGGCCGGTTCGGTGACCAGCGCGGGCCGCCCGGTGCGCAAGCCCGGCGAGCTTCTCGACACGGAGGCCCCTCTCGAGATCGCCCAACCCCTGCCCTTCGTCGGCCGCGGCGGGCTCAAGCTCGAGGAGGCCCTGGACCGCTTCGGGATGGACGTCGCGGGTTTGGTCGCCCTCGATATCGGGGCGTCCACGGGCGGCTTCGTCGATTGCTTGCTGAAACGCGGCGCGACAATGGTTTACGCGGTGGACGTCGACACGAGGCAGCTCGACTGGACGCTCGCCCGGGACCCCCGGGTGGTCCGGATCGAAAAGAACGCCCGCGAGCTCGCGCCCGAGGACGTCCCCGAGCCGCCCGGGATCGTCACCATGGACGTCTCGTTCATCTCGGTCCTCAAAGTCCTTCCGGCCCTGCGGCGGGTCCCCGGCGACTGGACGCTCGTCTCGCTCGTCAAGCCCCAGTTCGAGGCCGGCCCCCGGGAAGTCGGCAGGAAGGGCGTCGTCCGCGACCCGGCCGTCCGCGCCGCGGTGCTGGCGCGGGTCGTGGCCGGGGCCCGCGAGCTCGGCTTCGGCCCGGCCGGGCTCATCCGCTGCTCGACCCGCGGCCAGAAGGGGAACGTCGAGTTCTTCGTCCGGTGGATCAAAGACGGCCCGGAGCTCAACGCGGGCCCCGTCGGAGCCTGGATCAAGGAGGCGACGAGCCATGACTAATGTGCGCAAGGCCGGCATCGTCATCAAGCCCCACGCCCCGTCGGTCGAAGGCATCCTGAAGACCGTCGTCGAGTGCCTCGAAGGGCGGGGCGTCGCCTGCGTCCTCGAGGACGCCGCCGCCCGAAGGCTGGGGCGGCCCGACGGACTCGTTCGGGAGGCCATCCCGGCGGCCTCGGACCTCGTCGTCGTCCTGGGCGGCGACGGGACGCTCCTCAGCGTCGCCCACCTGGCCGCCGAGGCCGGCGTCCCGGTCATGGGCGTCAACCTGGGCCGGCTGGGCTTCCTGACCGAGGTCACGGTCAAGGAGGCGACCCTGACGCTCGAGCGGTTCCTGGACGGCGACACGGACCTGGTCAGCCCGCGCTGGCTGCTCGAGGCCCGGACCAAGGGCGATGTCTCGTACTGCCTGAACGACGTCGTCGTCACCAAGGGCGCCAAAGCCCGGATGATCGAGCTCGAGATCGGGATCGACGGCCGGGACGCGGCCCGGCTCAAGGCCGACGGGCTGATCGTCTCGACCCCGACCGGCTCGACGGCCTACTCGCTCTCGGCCGGGGGCCCCATCCTCCATCCCCAGGTCCCGGCCATCGTCCTGACGCCCATCTGCCCGCACACGCTCTCGTTCCGGCCGCTGGCCGTGCCGGCCGAGTCGGTGGTCACGGTCCGGCTCCTGACCGGCGGGGAAGAGGTCTGCCTGACCCTGGACGGTCAGCGCGGCGGCGTCTTCGAGCAGGGCGACGCGGTCGAGGTCCGCCGGGCGCCCCGCGACCTCCGTCTCATCGGCTCGCCCCGCCGCAGCTACTACGACCTGGTCAAGGAGAAGCTGGGCTGGGCCGGATAGCCCGGCGAATTGACAAGGCGCGGCCGAGGCGCTATCATAAGGAAACTCGACAATAATGCTAGGAATTGGAGCATGACATGTCCGAAGCGATCCTGACCGGGACCGACGCGAATTTCGACGCCGAGGTCCTCAAGGCGGACCTCCCCGTTCTCGTGGATTTCTGGGCCCCCTGGTGCGGCCCCTGCCATATGATCGCCCCGCTCGTCGAGGAGATCGCCGAGGCCCACAAAGGCAAGCTCAAGGTCGTCAAGATGAACGTCGACGAGAACGCCCGGATGCCCCAGGCCTACGGCATCACGGCCATCCCGACCCTGATCCTGTACAAGGGCGGCGAGGTCCGGGAGAAGATCGTCGGCTTCATGCCCAAGGCCAAGTTCAACGACCTCCTGGCCAAGCACATCTGACCCTCCGGGCGAACCGATCCAGCCCCATCTGCTTCGTTCAGGGGCGGAATTCCCGGGACACGATACCGCCCCTCTCCCCCTTTCTAGGCCGGTTTCGACGCCGGCGGTTTGCCCGAGGCCGCGGCGTATTTCTCGTTGAGCACGGCGGCCAGCTCCGCCCCCCAGAGCATGATGACCATCGAGGTCGTGATCCAGAGCAGGAAGAAGAGGATCGAGGTCAGCGTGCCCTTGATGAGCCTCTGCAAGACGACGCCGACCGCGGAGAAATGGAAGACGTAGAAGGCGAAGGCCCGCTTGAAGACCTCGAAGAGCAGGGCGGCCGCGGCCGCCGGGATGAGGCCGGCCCGGGTGTGGACCTTGACCTCCGGGATGTACTTATAGAGGATGAAGAACATCAGGAAGGTCAGGGCGTAGGGAATGACGTAGGCCAGCAGGAAATTGTTGACCACCGCCACGGCCTCGGGGTTGATCGTGGCCCGGACGAGCTCGCTCCGCTCGAGCATCCGGCCGAAGGCCGTCCAGGCCGCGGTCATGGCCAGCGAGAAGACCATGAAGACGCCGACCACGGCCATCATCAGGAACTCGATCAGCCGGTTGTAGACGAAGGAGCGGTGGTATTTCGTCCGGAAGATCTGGTTGACGGTCGCGATCAGGGTCGAGAAGAGGAAGCTGGCCGAGACGAGCGAGCCGACGACGCCGAACAGGCCCAGCTGGCCCACGGCCCCCGAGAGGTCGCCCAGGCCCTTGAAGAAGCCCGGGTCGAGCCGGGCGAAGAACTCGTCGGTGAAGATGTTGAGGCTCCGCAGGGCCACTTCCGTGTCGCCGAGGACGCGGGCCGCCGCGGCGAAGAACAGGGCCACGAGCGGGACGCTGCAGAGCAGGGCGAAATAGGAGATGACGACGGCCGAGGTCCAGCACCTGTCCCCGTTGAACCGCTTGAAGGACGCGGCGAGGAGCGAAAGCGTCGGACGGATCATCCGCTCGGGGGTCCGGAGGGGCCTCGGCCCTCGGCCCTCAGACGTACTTCCCCCACTGGACCATCAGGATGATGATGGTGATGAGCAGGGCGTAGATGACCAGGGTCTCGATGAGGACGAGGCCCAGGATGAGCAGGCCGCGGATGGCCGGGGCGCCGGCCGGGTTGCGCGAGATGCCTTCGCAGGCGGAGCAGATGGCCCGCGACTGGCAGAAGGCGCCGGCGATGACGGCCAGGGTGATGACGGCGCCGCCGACGATGAGCGACAGCTTGAACAGGTCGGCGCGGGGCTTGGCCAGCTCGCCCGCGGGAGCCGCTTCCTGGGCCAGAGCGGGCAATGCCGCGAGGACGACGGTGCAGGCCAGCAGGCTCAGGACCTTGGTTCTCTTGGACATGGCTGAACTCCTTTACGTTGAGTGCTCTTCCTGGTGGGCGACGGCGCCCGCGATGTAGATGCAGGCCAGCAGGACGAAGACGTAGGCCTGGATGACCGAGGTGAAGATGGCCACGGCCATGAACGGCAGGGGCAGCAGGAAGGGGATGATCGAGGCCATGATGACGATGAGCAGCTCCTCGGCGAAGATGTTGCAGAAGAGCCGCATCGACAGGGACACCGGCCGGGAGAAGTGGCTGATGATCTCGATCGGCAGCATCAGCGGGGCCAGGGCCGGGATGTCCCCGACGAAGTGCTTGAAGTACTTGAGCCCCTGGCTCCGGACGCCCTGGGCGTGGTAATAGAGGAAGACGACCAGGGCGCAGCCGAGGGTGACGTTGAGCTTGCTCGTCGGCGACATGAAGCCCGGGATGAGGCCGATCATGTTGCAGGCGAAGATGAAGATCCCGACCGTGCCGATGACCGGGACGTACTTGCGCCCCTCCGGGCCGACGGCGTCGACGACGACGCTCTCGAAGGCCTGGACGACCATCTCGGCGACGGTCTGGCGGCGGCCGGGGACGAGGGCCGGCCGGCGGGCCAGGAGCCTCAGGAGGACGGGGACGGCGACGGCCACGACGAGGACCATGACCAGGTAGTCGGGCACGGCGTGAAGGGGGTCGACCTCGAGCCCGAAGAGGCCGAGGAAGGCGGCGACGGGGGGGCCGAAGACGCGGTTGAAGGCCTCGACGAGCCAGAGGCTGTGCTCTAAGCCTTCCATTTTCTCAGTTGAAGAAGACCCCGGACGGCCTCGGCCAAAGCGACCGGGACGACCGTGGAGAAGCCCGCGACGAAGGCCAGGATCCTCTTCGGATAGACGAGGATTATAAGGAAAAAGACGGCGCAAATCAACACGAGCCGGAGGGCGTAGAGGAGGACGCCGGAGCGCCGGGCCCCCCGGACGCCCTTCGAGAGCAGGCGGGTCAGGGACTGCTTGAGCCAGAGGAAGCCGAGGGCGGAGAAGAGCCCTCCGGCGAAGAAAAAGAGCCCGGTCGGCGGGCCGATGAACAGGGCCGCCGGGACGGCCAGGAGGGCCGCGAGCCCCACGATCTCGAGGGGGATGCGGCGGAGGAAGAGCTCCTCGGAAGGCCCGGTCCGTTCGGTCGTCATGCCGGGGCGATTATATCACTTTCGGGCCGTTTGCGGCCCCGGGCCGAACGAAATTCCCGGTTTCCGTATTTTGTAGCATAATAGGGCCGGCGGCGGACGCCGGCCCTGGAGGAACGACACATGTCCACGGGTTTCCTGGTCACCTTCTTCGGCCTGCTCCTGGGCATCCTGGCCCGGACGGCGCTGCCCTGGCTGCGCAAGGTCCAGGCCGGCCGGGTCCGCGGCTTCGACCGCCGCTACCTCCATTCGGCCCTGGCCTCGGCGGCCGTCGGCCTCATCCTGGCGCTGGTCCTCTTCCCCAAGTTCGAGGCCGTCCCCGAGAGCGACGCCTTCGAGGCCTTCTTCAAGCTCTTCTGCCTGGCCTTCGGGTTCGGCTTCGGCTGGAACGCCCTGGTCAACGAGGGCGCGGCCTGGGCCTCGAGGCCCGGGCCGATCGACGCGGGGCGGTCCGACGGGAGGCCGTCTGCCCGATGAGCGACAGGCCGCGCTGGACCGACTTCCGCCGGCTGGCCGAGATGAGTTCGACCGCCCTGGTCCTGCCATCCTCGATCGCCGTCGGCCTCTTTTTCGGCTACTTCCTCGACAGGAAGCTCCACACGGCGCCCTGGCTCCTCCTCATTTTCACCGTCCTCGGCATCGCCTCGGGCCTCCTCAGCCTGTTCCGGGTCCTCCGGAAGCAGATGAAGGACGGGCCGCCGGAGTCCTGAAGGCCCCGTCGTTTGCTTCTGGCGGAACGGTGTGCTAAGAATCAGAGGATGGAGTTTCGTCCGTTCCGGCCGGCCCTCTCTCGGCTGACCGCGGCCGTCCCGCTGGCCGCCTTGTCGTTCCTTGCCGCGCTCTCCGCCCAGACGGCCCCGCCGCCTCAGGCCGCTCCTCAGGCGCCGCCCGGCGGTCCGGCCGCCTCGTCCGAGGTCCGGATCACCGCCCGGGCCTGGGAGCGGGCCAAGGACCGGGTCTTCGCCGCCGGCGACGTCGAGCTCCGCTGCGGCGACATCCTTCTTCTGGCCGACCGCGTCGAATACGACCTCTCCTCCAAGGACGTCCTGGCCGAAGGGAACGTCGTCGCCCAGTCGGCCGGCCAGGTCGTCCGGGCCGAGCGCGTCCGCTTCAACCTCGAGTCGGGCCGGGGCACGGTCGAGAAGGCCACGGGCCTGATCCCGCCGTTCCTTCTCTTCGAGGCCGAGTCGCTGGAGCGGAAGCGGGCCGACCTCTACGAGCTGAGGAAAGGCCGGATCACGGCCTGCGCCCAGCCCAACCCCCGCTGGAGCTTCGGCGTCTCCAGGGGCCGGATCGAGACGGACGACCACATGACGCTGCGGGACGCCGTCCTCCGGATCAAGAGCGTCCCGGTCCTCTACGTCCCCTACCTCCGCTATCCCCTGAAGGACAGGGCCACGGGCTTCCTCATGCCCCGCCTCGGCTTCGGCGGGGCCAAGGGCCTGTCGCTGTCCCAGAGCTTCTACTGGGCCATCGCCCCCAACATGGACGCCACGGCCGGGGTCGACCTCTATCTTTCCCGCGGCGCCGGGGCCAGCCTCGAGTACCGGTATCTCTTCCCCGGCGGCACCAGGGGCGACCTCAGCCTTTACTACTTCGTCTTCAAGCGCGACGCCTCGGGCGCCAGGCCCGGCAACTCCTCGATCGTCCGCATCAACCACACCCAGGCCCTGCCCCTCGGCTTCAGCCTCGTCGCCGCCGTCGACCAACAGACCTCCTACGGCTTCCTCCGGGAGTTCGACGACAGCTTCCAGCGGGCCCTCACCTTCACGCGGACCTCCCAGGCCTACCTCTCGCGGTCGTGGCGGCGCTTCAACGTCAGCGCCCGGGTCTCGCGCTTCGAGACCTATTTCTCCGAGGTCGACGACGCCAACGTCTCGACCGCCCTGCCGCAGCTCGCCTTCAACGTCTTCAAGACCCGGCTCTTCGCCCCGCTCTACTTCTCCCTGACCTCGTCCTTCAGCCGGACCCAGTACGGCTGGAAGTCGGCCTACGAGGCCGGGACCGAGCGTCGTTCGACCAAGCTCGCCGTCAGCCCGACGCTGAGCCTGCCTTTCGCCTCGATCCCCTGGCTGACGGCCACGACCTCGGTCACGGCCAACCTGGCCTACTACGGCCAGAGCCTCGAGCCGGGGAGCGGGGCCGTCGCCGACGACCCGTTCTTCGCCGGGAACGTCAAGGCCGGGATCGAGATCGTCGGACCGGTCTTCTTCCGGCTCTTCTACGGGCGGGACGGCCGGGCCCGGCTCAAGAACATCGTCGAGCCCTACCTCGACTACTCCTACGACAGCCCGACCCGCCGGGCCGGCCGGATCGTCACCGACTACGGCTTCTTCCGCTACCACCAGATGGGCTACGGCGTCACCGGCCGGTTCCTGTTCAAGACCGGCGACCGGACCGTCGAGGTCTTCTCACTCGGCCTGGGCCAGACTTATTACTTCTCGCCCGAGGACGGCCCCCTCTCGCGCTTCTCCGTCGACGGCCGGCCGCCGCGGTTCTCCGAGGTCGCCGCGACGCTCCGCTTCTACCCCCAGGCCAAGTTCAGCTTCGACGCCGCGGCCGCCTACAATCCCTATCACCGCCGCCTCTCCAGCCTCCGGCTCGGCGCCACGGTCGGGGCCAGGGCCGACGGCGACTTCCTGACCGTGTCCTGGTTCTCCAGCCGCGACTCCTGGGCCACCGGGGTCGATCCGGGCCTCATCGCCCTGTACAACCGCGACCAGGTCGGGGCCTCGGCCGGGCTGAGGCTGCCGGCCCTCGGGGTCGACCTCCAGGCCGAAGCGGACTACAATATCCGGGAGCGGAAGCTCCTTTATACCGGGGCCCAGCTCGTCTGTCATTGGCAGTGCCTCGACTTCCTCGTCGACGTCCGGGCCTACTACTTCCGGGAGCGGCCGGACGTCCAGGTCCGGTTCTCCCTGGGCCTGGGGGCCATCGGCAGGACGCTCGGCTTCCTGCAGGGCTTCGGAACGTGAGCACGGGAGCGCGACCATGAGCACGGAACGCACCCTCGAGGGCAAGACGGTCCTGGTCACGGGCGGGGCCGGCTTCATCGGCAGCCACTTCGTCCGCGAGACCCTCCGCCGCCACAAGGACGCCAGGGTCGTCAACCTCGACAAGCTGACCTACGCCGGCAACCTCGACAACCTCCGCGACGTCGCCGAGGACCCCCGCTACGAGTTCGTCTTCGGCGACATCCGGGACAAGGCCTTGGTCCGCGGCCTCTTCGCCCGCGTCCAGGGCGTCGTCCATTTCGCCGCCGAGACCCACGTCGACCGGTCGATCTACGACGCCGGCGAGTTCGTCCAGACGAACGTCCACGGCGCCTACACGCTCCTCGACGCCCTGCGGGCCTTTCCGGGGATCGAGTTCTTCGTCCACGTCTCGACCGACGAGGTCTACGGCTCGCGCCCGGGCCGGGCGGCCCGGGAGACGGACCCCCTGCTGCCGTCCTCGCCCTACGCGGCGACCAAGGCGGCCGGCGACCACCTGGCCCGGGCCTACCACGTGACCTACGGCCTGCCGACGATCGTCCTCCGGCCCTCGAACACGTACGGCCCCTGCCAGTTCCCGGAGAAGCTCATCCCCCTCTTCGTGACCAACGCCCTCGAGGGCAAGACCCTGCCCGTCTTCGGCGACGGCCTCAACGTCCGCGACTGGCTCTACGTCGAGGACCACTGCCGGGCCGTCGAGGCGGCCCTCCTGCGCGGGCGGGCCGGCGCCGTCTACAACGTCGCCGGCGGTTGCGAGATGACCAATATCGACCTGGCCCATCGCATCCTCGACGCCATGGAGGCGCCGCGCGAGCTCATCCAGTACGTCCCCGACCGGCCGGGGCACGACCGCCGCTACGCCATGGACGGGAGCCTCGTCCGGGCCCTGGGCTGGGAGCCGGCCGTGCCGTTCGCGGAGGGGCTGAAACGGACGGTCCGCTGGTACGCGGCCAACAAGGCCTGGTGGCGCAAGGTCCGGACCCGCTCGCTCTGACCGGCCGCCGGATCAGATGTCGAGCTCGAGCTGGCCGTCGCGGTCGCGCTTGCGGTCGGCCTCGATGTCCTCGAGCAGGTCCGGGGTGATGTCGCCCGTAGGGTAGACGCCGTCGAAGCAGGCGGCGCAGAAGCTCTCGAGCCTCGGGTTCTCGGCCCGGGCGGCCTTCTCGAGGGCCGCGAGCGTCTGGTAGATGACCTTGTCGGCGCCGATCCTCCTGGCCACGGCCGCCTCGTCGGCGTCCTGGGCCACGAACTCGGTCTTGGTCTGCATGTCGATGCCGTAGACGCAGGGGTGGCGGAGCGGCGGCGAGTACGAGGCGAAATAGACCTTCCTGGCCCCGGCCTCGCGGACCATCTCGATGATGGCCTTGGAGGTGTTGCCCCGGACGATGCTGTCGTCGACGAGGAGGACCTTCTTGCCCTTGATCTCCGAGGCGATGGGGTTGAGCTTCTGGCGGACCGAGCTGCGGCGCTTCCCGGCGGCCGGCATGATGAAGGTCCGGCCGATGTAGCGGTTCTTGACCAGGGCCTCGCTGTACTTGAGGCCGAGCCGGCGGGCGATCTCGATGGCCGCGTCGCGGGCCGAGTCGGGCACGGGGACGACGACGTCGACGGCCAGCTTGCGGCGCCGGATCTCGGCGGCCAGGAACCGGCCCAGGTTGACCCGGCACTTGTAAACGTTGACCTTGTCGATGACCGTGTCGGGGCGGGCGAAATAGACCCATTCGAAGAGGCAGGGCGACGGGCGGCCCTTGCGGACCCGCTTGCGGTGGACCGTCCGGCCCTTGTCGATGAAGACGGCCTCGCCGGCCTCGACGTCCCGGATCTCGCCGAAGTTCATGATGTTCAGGCTGACCGACTCCGAGGCGAAGGCGTAGGAGGGGAGGAGGCCGTCGCGGCGGACGCCGAAGGCGAGCGGCTTGATGCCGTAGGGGTCGCGGAAGGCCGCCAGGCCCTGGTCGGCGATGTAGGCCACGACCGAGAAGCTGCCCTTGACCTTCCCCATGACCGCCTCGACGGCCCGGAAGATGTGCTCCGGCGCGAGGTCTCGGGTCCTCTCCCGGGCCAGGGACTCGGCGAAGAGGTTGAGGATGATCTCGACGTCGCAGTCGGAGTTGAGCAGCCGGTGATGGACGTCGTAGAGCTCGCCGCGGAGCTCGCGGTAGTTGGCCACGTTGCCGTTGTGGGCCATGGCGATGCCGAAGGGCGAGTTGAGCTGGAAGGGCTGGGCGTCCTCGCCGCCGCCGCCGCCGACCGTCGGGTAGCGGGTGTGGCCGACGCCGATCGAGCCGGTGAGGCGGGCGACGGCCTCGGGGGTGAAGATGTCGTGGACGAGGCCGTTGCCCTTCCTGGCGTGGAAGCGGCCGTCGAAGGTGATGGCCCCGGCCGAGTCCTGGCCCCGGTGCTGCATGGCCAGAAGGCCCTGGTAGAGGTCGCGGATGACCGGGCCGTTGGCCCAGACGCCGATGACGCCGCACATGGTCAGGGCTTGACCGGCCGGTCCGGCTCGACGGCGGCCTCGTCGACGATCATGACCGGGATGTCGCCCCGGACGGGGTAGACGCGCTGACAGGCGACGCACTTCAGGCCCGTCTCGTCGGCCGTGAGCTTGATGTCGCCCTTGCACGCCGGGCAGGCCAGGATGGCCAGGAGGGCGGGACTGATGGGCATGGACGGACTCCTCTCTCAGCATAGCGGCCCCGGCCCCGTCCGTCAAGCGCGCGGACGGGCCCGCGCTTGCCCCGGGACGCCGAAAGCGCTTATAATCCCCGGCGAGGACCAGCCCTTCGAGGAGGCCGGCCGTGCTCTACTTCGCCTACGCGTCGAACCTGAACCAGGCCCAGATGAAGCGCTGGTGCCCGGCCAGCCGGTTCGTCAAGGTCGCCTGTCTCGAAGGATATCGGTTCGTCTACGACGGCTATTCGGTCCCCTGGGACGGCGCCGTCGGCAACATCGTCAAATCCGAGACGGAGAGGGTCTGGGGGGCGGTCTTCGACATCACCGAGCGCGACCGGCTGACCCTGGACGCCTTCGAAGGCTATCCCCGGCACTACGAGCGCCTGGAGGTCGAGGTCAGGGACCGGGACGGGCGGACCGACCGGGTCATGACCTACGGCCGCACCGGCCGGGCGGCCGGCCAGCCCCACCCCGATTACGAGAAAGTCGTCCTCGACGGGGCCAGGGAGTGCGGCCTGCCCGAGGACTACGTGGACAAGGCGCTCCGCGTCCCGCGGCTCTAGAACCGGTAGCGGACGCCGGCCCGGACGGTCCCGCCGGACAGGTCGAGGACGGCCGCGCGGGCGCCGCTGATCCCCGTCCCGGACGGAAGCGCGGGCATGACGAAAAGACGCGGATACGCCGTCTCGTCGGGGGCCTCCTCGTTCCAACGGGTGAGGGTCCCGATGACGGTGCCGGTCGCGCCGGACGGGGACCTGTGGACGTCCTTGCCCGTCAACTTGGTGAAGCGGGCGTAGCGGAAGCCGGCCTCGATGAACACGGCGGTCCTCGCGGCCGGCTCCCACTCGCCGCCGAACGCCGCCTCGCCGCCGAGCCCGCTCGCCGTCGCCGCGCCTTGCCACCGCTCCCACGCTCCGGACCGGTCGACGCGGTAGAGATAGGAGGCCTTGACGGCGTAGGCGCCGAGGCCGCCGCGGACATAGACCCCGCGGCCCAGCGAATACCTGGCGGTGACCTTGACCGGCACGGCCCGGGCGGCGGGCCGGGTCCGGACCGTCGCGCCGTCGGAGAACTCGACCACGGAGGCGTTCGCCCCCTTCAAATGGTCCGCGGCCAGCCCGACGGCCAGCTTCGGGGAGAACCTGTAGTTGAGCTCGACCCCGGCGAGGAGGCCGGCGCGGAGGGCCTCCGCCGCCGCCGTCGCGGGAACGCCGGTCCCGGCCCCGAAGGCGCCGGCGAAGCCGCGGGCCCCGTCGTTGAGGTCGCGCGGCGCCATGGTGGCCAGCCCCAGGGAGAACGCGGCCTCGAGCGGGAAACTCCCCGTCCGGAACTCGGGCCGCTCGATCGGGCCGATCCGGGGCCGCCGCGGCTTCAGGGGGGGCCGCTCGCGCGGCGCGGCAGGCGGCTGCTCCGGCTTCACGGCCGGCCTCGTCGCGGCGGGCGCGGCGGCCTCCTCGACGGCCTCGACCAGGCTCTCGTGGATCCAGCCGCCGAGGACCCCGCCGTCCTCGAGCGTGTAGCGGACATAGAACCACTCGCCCTCTTTCCGGTCGGCCTCGAGGACGGTCCCCTCGGGGACCTGCTGGACGATGCCGCTGCCGATGTCCGGCTTCTCCCGGAGGTTGGCCTGTTCGGCCGTGACCTTGATCTTCGCCGCCCGGGCCGGCGCGACCTGGGCCGGGGCGGCCAGGGCCGCGCCGAGAAGGAGGATCAGAGAGGCGGCGAGACGGGCTCTTGTGCGCATGCCGGGTTCACCCTGCGACGATTATAGTGGACCTCGTCCGCCCGGGCAAGCCGGCATCGAGGGCCGGCGCCGAGGGCGTCGGGGGGGGGCGGAACGGCTGGACACGGCCTTGGGCGATGGGATATAGTCATGACGGGGGGCGAGAAGGCGCTGGACTTCGCCCGCCCCAAGCATCCCCAGGAGGTTGCCATGCAGGCCCGAAAACGCTTCACCGCCGAAGGCCATCTCATCGATTCCGGCATCCTGACCAAGCTGCTCAACCTGATCATCGAAGAGGGGGCCGACTACGAGATCGCCGAGCTCAAGGTCGGGAAGACCGAGCTGCTGCCGTCGTCGCTGGAGCTGGATGTCATGGCGGCGACAGAGGAGCGGCTCTCCGACCTGGAGAAAAAGCTCGTCCGGCTCGGCTGCTACGGGAAGGCGGCCCCGGAAGCGGTCTTCAAGCCGGCGGAGAAGAAGGCCTGCGTCCCCGACGATTTCTACTCGACGACCAATCACCGCACCGAGGTCTTCTTCGGCGGGGGATGGCACCCGGTCGGCCGTCAGCGGATGGACGGCGTCATCGTCAAGGCCCCGTCCGGGCTCGTCTGCAAGAAGCTCCGGGAGGTCGAGCCGGCCGATCCCGTGCTCTGCGGCTCGGAGTCGGTTCGCGTCTTCCCGCCCGAGCTGGACCGCCAGGGCAGCAGCTTCGGCTTCATGGAGAACCCGGTGTCGTCCGAACGGAGCGTCAAGCTGCTGGTCCGCGACCTGGCCGAGGAGATCCGGGGGATCACCGGACGCCAAGGGAAGATCGTCGCCGTGGTCGGGCCGGTCGTCGTCCACACCGGCGGCATCCCGGCCCTGAGCGGGCTCATCCGCGGCGGCTTCATCAACGGGGTCCTGGCCGGCAACGCGCTGGCCGTGCACGACATCGAAACCGCCTACTTCAACACCTCGCTGGGCGTCGACAAGGACTCGGGCCGGCCGACGCGCGAGGGCCACCGCAACCACATGCGGGCGATCAACCGCGTCAACCGCTTCGGCTCCATCCGCCAGGCGGTCGAGGCGGGCGACCTGACGACGGGCATCATGTACGAGATCGTCAGGAAAGGGATCCCCTTCTGCCTGGCCGGGTCCATCCGCGACGACGGCCCCCTGCCGGAGACGGCGACCGACATGATCGAGGCGCAGCGCCGTTACGCCGAGATCTGCGAAGGCGCCGAGATGATCCTCATGCTGTCCTCGATGCTCCATTCGATCGGCACCGGCAACATGATCCCGTCCTGGATCAAGACCGTCTGCGTGGACATCAACCCCGCGGTCGTCACCAAGCTCTCGGACCGCGGGACCAGCCAGGCGGTCGGCGTCGTCAGCGATGTCGGCCTGTTCATCAACGCCTTGGCCGAACAGCTGGGCTGCCTGGCGAAAGGCCCCTCCCGGCCCGGCGAGTGACCGCGGCCCCGCCGGCCCCGGGGCCTCCGCGGCCGCCCCGCCGCCGCCGCCCTCCGGGAGGCCGCGCTTTGACATTTGGCCCGGCTCATCTATAATAAGGTCCGTTTTACGGACCGGATTTTCCTGGAGGAAAGGCGTCCAAGTCCTTGATTTTCGGGGCGGGCACGGACATCATCGAGGTCCAGCGGGTCGAGGACAAGCTCGTCCGCACGAAGAGCCTCAAGACCAAGCTCTTCACCCCGGCCGAGATCGCCTACTGCGAGTCCAAGCACCGGCCGGCCCTCCACTTCGCCGCCCGGTTCGCGGCCAAGGAGGCCTTCCTCAAGGCCATGGGCACGGGCTGGTCGGGCGGCCACAAGTTCTCCGAGATCGAGGTCGTCAACAACCGGCTGGGCAAGCCGGAGCTTTTCGTCCACGGCAAGGTCAGGGAGTTCTGCGAGGCCCACGGCATCGGCGCCATGGAGGTCTCGCTGACCCATATCCAGGACGTCGCCTCGGCGGTCGTCGTCCTGGAAAAGCGCGCCCCATCCCCACGAGCGGAGTGAGATCGCCCATGTCGAACATCGGCTCCTACGACGAACGCGTCAAGAACTTCAGCTGGGAGATCGCCGAGAAAGAGCTCGGCTGGAAGCCCGGCGACGTCATCAACATCGGCTGGCACTGCACCGACCGCATCTGCCGGCAGGGGAAAGGCGGCAAGGTCGCCCTCCGCTGGGAGGGCTTCACCGGCGCCGAGAAGACCTACACCTACGACGACATCCGCCTGGCCACGAACACCATCGGCGCCTTCCTGCGCGGCCTCGGCATCGAGCCGGAGGAGCGGGTCTGCCTGTTCCTGGACCGCCTCCCCGAGCTCTACCTGGGCTTCCTGGGCATCCTCAAGACGGGGGCCGTCGCCCAGCCGCTCTTCTCGGCCTTCGGCGACGAGTCGCTTCTTGTCCGGCTGTCCAACGCCGGGACCTCGGCCGTCATCACCCAGAGGAAGCACGCCCCCAAGGTCCGCAAGATCCTCGACAAGCTGCCCCACCTCCGCCACATCGTCATCGTCGACCACGACGGCGCCGCCCCGCTCCGGGAGCGCGAGGTCGCCTTCTCCCTCGAGAAGGCCGCGCCCGTCGAGCGCTTCGACGCCCACCCGACCACGGCCGAGTCGCCCTCCGTCCTCCACTACACCTCGGGCACGACCGGCATGCCCAAGGGCGTCAAGCACGTCCACTATTCGCTCGTCTCCCAGTACCTGACGGCCAAGTGGGCCCTCGACCTCCGCGAGGACGACATCTACTGGTGCACGGCCGACCCGGGCTGGGTCACCGGCACGTCCTACGGCATCATCGCGCCCTTCGCCCTGGGCGTCACCCAGTGCGTCCTCGACGCCGGGTTCTCGGCCGAGGCCTGGTACCGGTGGATCGAGAAGCGCCGGGTCACGATGTGGTACTCGGCCCCGACGGCCATCCGCTCGCTCATGAAGGCCGGCGACGAGGTCGTCCGGAAGTACGACCTGTCCTCGCTCCGCCACCTGGCCAGCGTCGGCGAGCCGCTCAACTCCGAGGCCGTGGTCTGGTCGGAGAAGGTCTTCGGCAAGCCCTTCTACGACACCTACTGGCAGACGGAGACGGGCTCCATCGTCATCAGCAACTACCCGGGCATGGAGGTCCGGCCGGGCTCGATGGGCAAGCCCTTCCCCGGCATCACCGGGACCGTCCTCGACCCGGTCAAGGGCGAGCCCCACCCGGCGCCCGGCAAGATCGGCCTGGTCGCCTTCAAGTTCGACTGGCCGGCGCGGATGCGGGCCTACTGGAACAACCCCGAGGCCTTCGAGAAGAAGTTCCGCAACGGCTGGTACATCACCGGCGACCGGTCCCGGCTCGACGCCGACGGCTACTTCTGGTTCGCCGGCCGGGACGACGACATCATCAACACGGCCGGGCACCTCGTCAGCCCGTTCGAGGTCGAGTCGGCCCTGCTGGAGCACCCGGCCGTGGCCGAATCGGCGGTCGTGTCCAAGCCCGACCCGATCAACCTCGAGGTCGTCAAGGCCTTCGTCGCGCTCAAGCCCGGGTTCGCGGCCAGCAAGGACCTCGACCTCGAGATCATGAACTTCATCCGCAAGAAGCTCTCCCCCCTGGCCATGCCCCAGGAGATCGAGTTCGTCCCGGCGCTGCCCAAGACGCGCAGCGGCAAGATCATGCGCCGGCTCCTGCACGCCAAGGAGTGGGGCCAGGAGATCGGCGACACCTCCACCTTAGAAGACGATTGACGGGGACATGTACCGAATTCTGCCAGGAACCCGGGACACGCACCTCCGGGACATGTCCCGCAAGCAGAATTCGGTCCGTGTCCCCCAATTCGAGAAAGAAGGAGGCCGCAGATGGCCGAAGAGCTCAAGGACATCGTCCTCGACTACGTCGTCAAGGAGTACCTCGAAGACGACAGCGAGCCCCTGACCTACGACACGCCGCTCATCTCGGGCGGCATCGTCGACTCGTTCTCGATGGTCTCGCTCAAGCGCTTCCTCGAGAACAGGTACCGGATCGCCATCCCGGACGACGAGGCCACGCCCGAGGCCTTCGACTCGGTCAACAAGATCGTCTCGCTCGTCGAGCGCTTCGTCGCGAAGAAATAAGGAGAACACATGGCTTACAGCGACAAGGTCCGCGGCGTCTACCAGGCCCAGCTCAAGGCCATCCGGGACGCCGGGCTGTTCAAGCAGGAGCGCTTCATCCACTCGCCCCAGGCGGCCGACATCGAGGTCGAGTTCCCGGCCGGCTCCCCCCTCAAGAAGGTCATCAACATGTGCGCCAACAACTACCTCGGGCTGTCGAGCCACCCAGAGGTCGTCCAGGCGGCGCACGACGGCCTCGACTCGCGCGGCTACGGCATGTCGTCCGTCCGCTTCATCTGCGGCACCCAGGACATCCACCGCGAGCTCGAGCGGCGCCTGACCGAGTTCCTGGGGACCGAGGACACGCTCCTCTTCCCGTCCTGCATGGACGCCAACGCCGGCGTCTTCGAGGCCGTCCTGACCAAGGACGACGTCATCGTCTCCGACCGCCTCGTCCACGCTTCGCTCGTCGACGGCATCCGCCTCTGCAGCGCCATGCACGACACCATCAAGCACTCCGACATGGGCCACCTCGAGGAGAAGCTCCAGCTCCACGCCGACAAGCGCCTCAAGCTCGTCGTCACCGACGGCGTCTTCTCCATGGACGGCGACACGGCCAAGCTCGACGAGATGGTCCGCATCTGCGAGAAGCACGACGCCATGGTCCTCGTCGACGACTCCCACGCCACCGGCTTCATCGGCCGGACGGGCCGCGGCACGCACGAGAAGTGCGGCGTCGTCGGGAAGATCGACATCATCACGACGACCTTCGGCAAGGCCCTCGGCGGGGCCTCCGGGGGCTGCGTCAGCGGCCGCCGCGAGCTCGTCGAGATGTGCCGCCAGCGGGCCCGGCCGTACCTCTTCTCCAACACCATCGCCCCGGTCGTCGTCGAGGGCGTCCTCAAGGTCATGGACATCGTCTCCCGGTCGACCGAGCGGCGGGACAAGCTCGAGAAGAATGCGGCCTACTGGCGCAAGGGCCTGACCGAGGCCGGCTTCGTCCTCAGGGAAGGGGACACGCCCATCGTCCCGGTCATGCTCTTCAACGCCAAGCTGGCCCAGGATGTCTCCCGGGCGCTCTACGACGAGGGCGTCTACGCCATCGGCTTCTTCTTCCCGGTCGTGCCCCAGGGACAGGCCCGGATCCGGACCCAGATCTCGGCCGGCCACGAGACCCGCCACCTCGACCGGGCCCTCGAGGCCTTCACCAAGGTCGGGAAGAAGTTCGACATCCTGGGCAGGACCAAGCAGGAGATCATCGCCAAGTACGGGATGTGAGGCGGCGGGACGGCCCCCCGGCTTGGCCCGGGGCGGGCCCCGGTCCGGGGGCCCCGCCCTCAGAGCCCGTCGAGGACGTCCAGGGCGAGCCCGATCTTGCCCAGCGGCGGGCTGACCTGGACGCCCTGGACCCTGTCCTTGAAGGCCCGCAGGACCTCCCTCGAGATGGCCACGCCCTCGTCCCGGGCGCTCTCCGGGCTTCTCGCCTGGGCCCGGCGCATCCGCTCCATGACCCGCGGCGGCACCGAGGCCCCGGGGACCTCGTTGTTCATGAATTCGGCGTTGGCCAGGCTCCACAGGGGCCAGATCCCGATCAGGACCGGCACGGGTGGGCGCCCGATCTTCCGCAGGAACCCGTCCAGCACCTCCGTGTCGAACACCGGTTGGGTGATGGCGAAATCGGCCCCGGCCTCGATCTTCCGGTGGAAGCGCCCGATCTCGTAGGCGAGGTTGGCCGCCCCCGGATTGACCCCCACCCCGATGAGAAAGGAGGTCCCCTGGCGCATGGCCTTCCCCCCGATGTCGAGGCCCCTGTTGAGGGCGGCGACGACGCCCGTCAGGCCGATCGAATCGACGTCGTAGACGGCCGTGGCGCTCGGATAGTCGCCGAGTTTGGGGGGGTCCCCGGTGACGATGAGCATGTTCCGGACCCCGGCGGCCTGGAGGCCGAGAAAGTCGGACTGCATCCCCAGGAGGTTCCGGTCGCGGCAGGTGTAATGGAGGATGACCTCGATCCCCGCCCGGGCGGACAGGATCGTGGCCAGGGCCATGGGGCTCATCCGCGCGCTCGCCCGGGGGCCGTCGGGGATATTGACGCAGTCGACGCCGCGGCCGGCGAGCTCCCGGGCCGCCTCGACGGCGGCGGCGGGGTCGTGCCCGCGGGGGGGGACGATCTCGACGCTCCGCACGAACTCGCCCGCGGCCAGCTTCCGTCCCAGCCGGGACCGCTCGCCGGCGGGGACCGCGGGGAGGCGCGGCTCGTCGGCGGGGCCCGTGACGGAGACGGCGCTTCTCGGCGGCGGCTGGAGGGCCTTGACGGCGAAGCGCATGGCCTTGATGTGGGCGGGGGTCGTCCCGCAGCAGCCCCCGACCACCTTTGCGCCGCCTTGGACGAACCGCTTGGCGTACTCGGCCATGTAATCGGGCGAGCTGAGGTAGATGAGGCGGCCGCCGACCTCGCGGGGCATGCCGGCGTTCGGCATGACCGACAGGGGGCGCGCGGTCGTCTTGGCCATGCGCTCCAGGCATTGGAGCATGGGCGCCGGCCCGACGCTGCAGTTGATCCCGATGACGTCGGCCCCGAGGCCGTCGAGCCTGGCCGTGAACATCTCGGCCGGCGTCCCGCCCAGGCTGTCGCCGTTCTCGTCGATCGTCATCTGGGCGATGACCGGCAGGCCGGGGGCGGCGGCCCGGACGGCCTTGACGGCCAGCTCGATCTCCCGGACGTCCGGGAAGGTCTCGAGGATGAACAGGTCGACCCCGCCCTCGGCCAAGGCGGAGGCCTGTTCGGCGAACATCGCCTCGGCTTCGGCCGCGGGCAGCGGCCCCAGGGGGGCGACCTGCGCCCCGAGAGGGCCGATCGAGCCGGCCACCAGGACCTCCGGGCCCGCCTCTTCGCGGGCCAGGGCGGCGCCGGCGAGGTGGATGTCCCGGACCTTGGTTTCGAGCCCGAACCGCAGCAGCTTCCTCCGGTTGGCCCCGAAGGTGTTGGTCTCGATGATATCGGCCCCGCTCCGGACATAGTCCCGGTGGACCTCCCTGACCAGGGCCGGGTTGGTCAGATTGAGCTCGTCGAAGCAGGCGTTCAAAAAGACGCCCTTGGCGTAGAGCATCGTGCCCATGCCGCCGTCGCCCAACAGCACGCGCTCGCCGAGCAGTTCGAGGAAACGGCGTTTCATGGGGGCCTTCGTTCCGTCAGCGGATGTTCCGGGGATTATAACCGAACGGGGGGACGGAGTCCAGGACACGCCGGCGGACAGGCGGCCGCCGGGGGAGGGGGCGCGGCCGAAACGTCCTTGACAGCCGCTGAGGGCGAGTTATACGATGGTCCCTCGATTTTCATCCCAAGCAAGGAGTGTCGTGATGGAGAACAAGCTCGCCAATCCCGCGCCCCTCGGGCTGATGGGCTTCGGCATGACCACCGTGCTCCTCAACATCCACAACGCCGGGTTCTTCCCGGTCAGCGCCATGGTCCTGGCCATGGGCATCTTCTACGGCGGGCTGGCCCAGATCATCGCCGGCGTCATGGAGTTCAAGAAAGGCAACACCTTCGGCGCGACCGCCTTCTCCTCCTACGGCCTGTTCTGGCTGACCCTGGTCGCGCTCTGGGTCATCCCCGGGACCGGGGCCCCCAACGGCGGGGCCACGCCCTTGCCCTACCTGGCCTGGTACCTGTTCCTCTGGGGCGTTTTCACCTTCCTCATGTGGTTCGGCACGTTCGGCAAGAACCGGGCCCTCCAGTTCGTCTTCTTCTCGCTCTGGGTCCTGTTCTTCCTGCTGGCCGCCCGCGACTGGACCGGATCGGCCTTGATCGGCCGGATCGCCGGCTTCGAAGGGATCGTCTGCGGCGCGTCGGCGATCTACCTGGCCATGGCCGAGGTCCTGAACGAGGTCCGGGGGCGCACGGTCCTGCCGATCGGCGAGGCCAAGAGGATCATCGACTGACGGGCCCTTCGGTCCCCTCCCGCGGCGCCCCGGCCGTGAGGCCGGCCGCCGACAGCCTGGAGGCCCCTCGCCTGGGCTCGCGCAACGGCGGGAAGGGAGCGGTGGCGGCGGGCCCGTTCCCGTGCTATAATCGACGGCTATGACTGGTCACGGACGCTCAACGTCACCGCGCGCGCCCCGGCTCCTGGCCGCCGCCCTGGCCGCCGCGCTCGCCCTGTTCGCCGCCTGCGGACGGCCCGAGCCGGCCCTCAGGAACGTCATCTTTTTCATCGGCGACGGCATGTCGGCCGAGTCCGAAGTGGCCGCCAGCCGCTATCTCTACGGCCGTGACGACGGCCTGGCCTGGCACAGCCTGCCGGCCCGGGCCTATGTCGCGACCTGGAACATCGACGTCTACAACAGCCGCGCCCGGCAGGCCGGACGGCCTCTCTATTCCCCCGCCTCCTTCAGCCCGGCCCTCGGCTACGACGTCCGCGCCGACGGGCCCAGGCCGTTCGCCGGCGCCGGCCTTCGCTTCCCGCCCGGCCCGGCCACGGATTCGGCTTCGGCCGCGACCGCGCTGGCCACCGGGCTCAAGACCGATTCGGGCAACGTCTCCTGGCTCCCCGGGGACCCGCCCGGAGGAAAGATCGCGACCTTGCCCCTGGATTACCGGGCCCGCGCGGGGGCCTCGATCGGCGTCGTCACGACCGTGCCCTTCGCTCACGCCACGCCGGCCGCGTTCGTCAGCCACAACACCGGCCGGAGCCACTATTACACGGGCCTCAAGGGCTACAAGGGGCTGGGCCTGGCCGACGAGATCGTCCGGGAGACGAAGCCCGAGGTCGTCATCGGCGGCGGCTCGCCGCTTCTCGACAACCCCGGCTTCGATCCCAAGAAGGGCTTCATTTCGGAGGCGCTCTATCGGGAGCTCCAGGCTTCGGAGGACTATCTCCTGGTCGAGCGCCGGCCCGGACAGGACGGCGGCCGGGCCCTCATCGAGGGCGCCGCCGAGGCGGCGCGCCGGGGGCGCAAGCTCTTCGGCCTCTTCGGCGGCAAGGGCGGCGGTTTCGAGGTCCCCCGGGTGGAGGACGCGCCGGGACGCCCGGCGGTCCGGCCCGGCGACCGGGAGAACCCCACGCTGGCCGAGGCCTGCGAGGCGGCGCTCGGCTATCTCGCCCGGGACCCCGACGGCTTTTTCCTGGTCGTCGAGCAGGGCGACATCGACTGGTCCAACCACGACAACGACTACCGGGCCATGATCGGCGGCGTCGCCGACCTCGACGGGGCGGTCCGCGCCGCCCTGGCCTTCGTCGACAGGCCCGGCGACGCGATCGACTGGACGAACACCGTTCTCCTGGTGACGGCCGACCACGCGACCGGCGGCCTCCTGCTCGATCCGGGAAAGCGCCTGGGCCCCGGCGAGCTGCCCGCCCAGATCGCCCGGGTCAAGAGCGCGGACGCGGCCCCGGCCGGGCCGGCCTCCGAGACCGACCCGGAGAACGGCGCCGCCGTCACCCCCTCCGGATACGTTTCCCCCTTCGTCTATCCCGGCGGCGAAGCGTCCTACGCGACGGCCGGCCACACCAACGAGCTGGTCAATCTGGCCGTCAAGGGCGCGGCGTCGCGGACCTTCCTGTCCTTCCGCGGGACCTGGTACCCGGGCCTGATCCTCGACAACACCCAGATCAACGCCGCCCTGCGCAAGGCGCTCGGATTGCCGAGCCGCTAGCCCGAATCGTTCACGGATCGAGACGGCCCTCGGATGCGAGGCCCGGGGGGCTGTGCTCTTCGGCGGTGCGGATCCCCGGGAACGAAGCAGCCGGGGCCGGATCGGTCCGCGCGGAGGGCGCGGCCTCTCCCCGCGGGATCTCGCGGATGAAGATGTTCCGGAAATAGAGCGGGCTGTCGTGGGCCTGGAGCTCGATCGGGCCCGAAGGATAGATGGGCTTGTCCCGCTCCCAGTAGTTCTCGAGGACGACGTCGTCGACGACGAGCCGGTCGTTGAGGAAGACCGTGACCCGCTCGCCGATCATGACGATGCGGAACGTATTCCACTCGCCGACGGGACGGTCGGCTTTCTCGAGCGGCGCGCTCGGGCCCTTCCGATTGTTGTAGAGCCCGCCGGAGCCGGCGGGGTTGGCCTCGGCGTCCCAGATCTGGACCTGGGGCGAGCCGCGGAGGTAGAGGCCGCTGTCGCCGCCCTTTTCGATCTTCCAGTCGACGAGGAGCTCGAAGTCGCCGTAATCGGCGGCCGTGCAGAGGCTGTCACCCTCGCCGTCGAAGACGAGGACGCCGTCGGCGACCCGCCAGTGGGCCCGCATCCTCTCGTCGGCCCCGGCCTGGGCCGCGGCCAGCTCGGCCGGCGCCATCCTGGCCCGGGCGGGGGGATCGGCGACGAGCCCCTTCCATCCGGCGAGCGACCGGCCGTCGAAGAGCGGGACGAAGCCTCCCTGCCGCAGGCGGTCGGCGACGAGAGCGGCGACCCGGGCCTTTTCGGCCGGGTCGGCCTGGAGCGCCTCGACGCGGCGCAGGGCCGAATGGGCCTCGGGTCCCGAGAGCCAGCGCTCGTGCGGCGCCTGTTCGGAGGCCAGATCCAGCAGGGCAGCCGCGGCCGTCTCGCCGAGGGCCGGGTTGTCGAGCAGCCCGGCCAGGAGGCGGAGCGAACCGGGGTCGCGGACGGCCCCGAGGCCGCGGACGACGGCCTTCTTGTCGGCGTCGTCGAACGCCTGGCCCAGGAGGTCCTTATAGAGCGCGAGCTTGCCCGCGGCGGGGGTGCCGGACTGGCCGACGAGCCGGACGTAGCCGTCCAGGGCCAGGAGGCGATAGCGCCTGCTGGCGGTCGTCGCGGCGACGCGGAGAAGGCCCTCGGCCGCGCCGAAGTCCGGCCATTGGGACAGGGCGTAGACCGCGGCCGCCTGGACCTGGAGGTCGGCCGCGGCCGTCTCTTCGACCACGGCCCGAAGGGCCCGTTCGCCACCGACCCGGGACAGGACGCGGAGGACCGCGGCCTTGCGCGCCGGCGAGGCGTCCTTCATCAGCCCGACGAGCGCGGTCCCTCTCCGGCCCGGGTCGGCGCCGCGGGAGGCGGCGATCACGGCGTCCTGGAGCCGGACGATGTCTTCGGCGTCCACGGCCTTCTCCAGCATGGCGACGAGGCTGGGCAGCTCGAACTCGCCGGCCAGCTTGGCCAGGGCGCCGAGGGCCGCGGCCCGGGTGGCAGGCTCGGGATCGGCGGCCAGCCTGAAGACGCGCTCGATCTCTCCCCGGGCCCCTTTCTCGCCCAGGACGTCGATGAGGACGGCCTTGCCCGGATGAGGGGTCGTGTCGATGCGGCGGGCGGCCGCGGGGACGACGTCTCCGGCCTCGAAACGGAGCAATCCCGCCCTCAGGGCCGCCGCCTCCTCGTCGTCGGCCGTGTCGAGGAGCCGGAGGAGAAGGGAGGCGTCGTCCGGCGGCGACGAGCGGATGGCGGCCAGCCGGACGACCTTGTCCGGGTCGGCCAGGCTTTCGCGGATGAAGGCCAGGGCCGCCGGGTCTCCGCTCCGGCCCACCATGTCGATTATCCCGGCCCGGGTCTCGGGCCCCGAATCCTTGGCCCGGCCGATCCAGCGGCCCAGCGCGGCGCCGTCCCAGGCGATGCCGGCCGCGGCCTCCAGCGCGGCGCCCCTGAGGCGAGCGTCCGGACCGCAGGCGGCCTGGAGGAGATCGGGGAGGGCCTCCGGGCCGATGGCCGAGGCGAGGAGGGACAAGGCCCCGGCCGCGACCTGGCTCTCCGCGGGCCCCCGGTGCGACGCGAGGAGCGCCCGGGCCGCGGCGAGCCCCTCGGCCGCCCGGCCGGATTCGACGAGGCGGCGGGCGAAGAGCAGGAGGTCTTGCGGCGCCCGGGCCCGTTCCCCGCTCGATGACGAGACGAGGACCCGGGAGAGGACGCCCGTCGCGGCCGGGTCGCCGATGTTGGCCAGGGCGGCGCGGGCGGCGCGGCGCAGGCCTTCGTCGTTCGAGGCGGCCAGCGGGATGAGCTTCTTGACGGCCTCACGGCTCCGCAGCGCGCCCAGGGCCTCGACGACGGCCGCGACGTCCCCGGCCGGGGCCTTCTTCGCGGACAGGGCCGCGAGCAAGGCCCTGGCCGCTTCCGGACCGCCGATCGCCTGGAGGGCCCGGGCGGCCGGGCCGGCGAGGGACCCGTCGGAGAGAAAGAGGGCCAGCGGCTTCACGGCTTCCGCCCGCCCGGCCAGCTCGACCTGCGAGATGAAGAACGAGGCCCGGTCCTTGTCCGGGCTCGCGGCGGCCGCCGCGAGGAGGGCCTTGACGAAAAGGAGGCGCTCGCGTTCCGCGCCCGGGCGGGTCACGTGGACCGCGAGGCCGTTCACGGCGAAGCGGGCCTTGGCGTCGTCGGCCCCGCCCGGCGGCTCGACCAGGGCCAGCGTCCCGGCCAGGCCGGCCGGGCCGAGCGCGACGAGCTCGGCGGCGAGCGCGGCCGTGGCCGCCGCGGTCCCGCCCGGGAAGCGGCCGACGATCGAGGAGACCCGGGCCGCGAGTTCGGGGGGCGGGGCCGGGGAGCCGCCCTGGGCGAGGGCGGGACCGGCGAGGCCGACGGCCAGGGCCGCGAGGACGAGGACGGCGAGCTTCTTGTCCATGGGCGTCTCCTCCCGGCCTTTCAAAGGCGCCACGGGGCCCGCATGGGCTGGTTCGCGAGCCTGTCGGCCGCCTCGTCGCCGGGGAAGGTCCCGGTCGCGGGATCGTATCTCAGGGGGCGGCCGAGCTGGACGGCGATCTTGGCCAGGTTGACCAGTGTGCAGGAGCGGTGCCCGTTGGCCTCGTTGAGGGCGAAGCGGCGCCTCGACCTCACGGCCTCGGCGAAGTCGGTGAGCTGGGGCGCGGGGTCGGGCAGGCCGGCCAGCTTCTGCCGGAGGCCGGGGATGTCGGACTCGAAGCCGCGGTAGAGCTTGCCTAAGGGGCCCTCGAGGAACGGCGCCCGCGTGTCGCGGTTCTCGCCGTCGAGGACGATGGCGCAGCCGTCGGCGTACCTCAGCTCGATCCGCCGCCAGCTGCCGCAGGCGTCGGGGTGCTGCTGGGGGCAGTCGGCGAAGACCTCGACGGGGCTCGTGTCGTCCTTCTCCAGGATGTACTGGACCGGGTCGAGGTAGTGCATGCCCATGTCGCCGAGCCCGCCGCCGTCGTAGTCCCAGTAGCCCCGGAAGGTGCCGTGGACGCGGTGGGGATGGTAGGGCTTCCAGGGCGCCGGGCCGAGCCAGAAATCGTAGTCGAGCTCGGGCGGAACCGGCTCGGGCCGGGCGTGCGTCAGCCCGCTCCAGAAGAACTTCCAGTCGAAGCCCGTCGCGGCGCTGACGACGGCCTTGACCGGCCAGCCCAGGAGACGGTTCTCGACGGCCTTCTTGATCGGCCGGACCTCGGTCCCGAAACCGTAGAAGCGGTCCGTGAACCGGAACCAGGTGTTGACGCGGAAGACGCGGCCGGTGCGGCGGACGGCCTCGACGACGGCCCGGCCCTCGGCGATGGTCCTGGTCATGGGCTTCTCGCACCAGACGTCCTTGCCGGCCTCGGCCGCGGCGATCGAGATCAGGGCGTGCCAATGGGGCGGCGTGGCGACGTGGACGACGTCGATGTCGGGCCGGGCCAGGACCTCGCGGAAGTCCGTGTAGCCGGCGACGCCGGGCCCGGCCATCTCCAGGGCCGCGGCCAGGTGCCCGCGGTCGACGTCGCAGACGGCCCGGAGGACCGCGCCGGGGTAGCCGAGGTGGCCGCGGCCCATGCCGCCGACGCCGACGACGGCCTTGGTCAGGGTGTCGCTCGGGGCGAGATGGCCCTGGCCGCCGAGGACGCGGCGGGGGACGACGGCCAGCGACGCGGCGGCCGCCGCTCCGGCGCGGATGAAGCGGCGGCGGGTCAAGGGGCGGGGTTTCGGCATGCGGCGCTCCTCTCTCCACGTCATTCGCGAGCATTATAGGGTTTTTCGCGGAAGAATGGGATGGGGGCGGCGTCTAAAGGGACGGATGTCACCTCGCCATTGTGCCCGTTCCGCGCAAATCCCCCCAAGGAGGTCGGAGTGCGTCGCTTTCTGACCGGTTTCCATCGTCCGGCGGCCCTTCTGCCGCTCCTCGCCGTCCTGGCCCTCGGGCTGGCGTCGGGCCCCGCGGCCGCGCAGGGCCCGGCCGGCTACCGAGACCACGCCGCGCTGACCAAGGCCGTCCAGGCCCTGGCGAACGCGAACAAGGCCGTCGTCAGGCTCGAGTCCATCGGAAGATCGGCCGGCGGCCGGGACATCTGGGCCCTCGAGATCGGCGGCCCCGGCCCCGTCCCGCCGGCCCAGCGCCCGGCCCTGCTCGTCGCCGCGGGCTTCGACGGCGACCGCCTCGCCGGCACCGAGATCGCCCTGGCCGTGGCCGGGATCCTGGCCAAGGCCCCGGCCTCGGAGGCCACGGTCTACGTCCTCCCGCGCCTCAACCCCGACGGCGCCGAAGGGTTCTTCGCCCCGCTCAAGACGGGCGCGAGGACCAACCGCGAACCCTACGACGACGACAACGACGGCCGGGTCGACGAAGACGGCCCCGACGACCTCAACGGCGACGGCCTGATCACGGTCATGCGGGTCAAGGCCGCCGGCGGCGAGTACATGATCGACCCCGAGGACCCCCGGCTCATGAAGAGGGCCGACCCGAAGAAGGGCGAGACCGGGAGCTACCGGCTCTACACCGAAGGGATCGACAACGACGGCGACGGCTTCATCAACGAGGACCCGCCGGGCGGCATCGACCTCGACCGCAACTTCGCCCACGAGTATCCCTACGGCCAGCCCGGCGCCGGGCCCCACATGGTCAGCGCGGCCGAGGCCAGGGCCCTGATGGCCTGGATCGTCGCCCACAGGAACGTCGCCGCCATCCTGACCTTCGGCGGGAGCGACAACCTCATCGTGCCGCCGACGGGCGCCGGCCGGCTCGGCCCGGCCCGCGAGCTCGACCTGGTCCGGTTCGCGGACACCGCCGTAGCGGCGGCTCGGGCCGCCGGCTTCATCCAGACCGGCGGCGCCATGGGGCGCGGCGGGCGGATGATGATGGGCGGCTTCCCGTTCGAGATGCCCGGGGGCGGCGGTCGCCAGGCCCCGCGCGCGGCCCAGGCCGCGGCCGGCTCGGAGTTCTCCCGGTTCATGATGCCCGACCGCAAGCCGGCCACGACGGTCGCGCCGGGCGATTACGACTTCTTCAAGGCCGTCTCGGACAAGTACGTCGAGACGACCGGCATCCGCCAGCCGCTCTGCGTGCGCGAGCCGCGGGGGGCCTTCTTCGAGTACGGGTACTACCAGTTCGGCGTGCCCTCCTTCTCGACGCCGGGCTTCGGCCTGGCGACGGCCGAGCCGGGCCCGGCGCGCCGGCCGGCGGGCGGCGCGCCTCCGGACCCGGGGGCGGCGGTCCCGCCGGTCCAGGCCGGGCGCGGCGCGGCGCCGGCCCGGCAGACGGGAGCCGCGGGAGGCGGCGGCGTGGGCGGCTTCGGCCAGGCCGGGGGCGGCGGTCCCGCGCCGGCCGCCGCGGCGGCGGCGCCCGGCATCGACAGGCAGGTCCTGAAGTGGATGGAGGCCGAGAAGATCGACGGCTTCGTCCCCTGGACCAAGGTCAAGCACCCCGAATTCGGGGAGGTCGAGGTCGGCGGATTCAAGCCTTACGCGGCGGCCAACCCGCCGGCGGACAAGCTGGCCGGGCTCGGCCAGGCGCACGCCGAGTTCGCCGCCTATCTGATCTCGCTGTTCCCGCGGGTCCGGGCGGCCTCGTTCGAGGCGGAAGGGCTCGGTGGCGGCCTCTACCGGCTCAGGGCCGAGGTCGAGAACACCGGCTTCTGGCCGACCGCGCTGGCCCAGGCCGTGACGGCCCGGTCGGTCAAGCCGACCATGGTCCAGCTCGGCGTCGACCCCGGCGCGGTCGTCTCCGGCAGCCCCAAGACCTCGTTCGTTCAGACGCTCCCCGGCTCCGGCGGCCGGGCCAAGTTCGAATGGCTCGTCAAGGGCAAGCCCGGCCAGGCCGTGGAGCTCGTGGTGCGGTCGGAGAAGGGCGGGTCGGCGACGGCCCGGGTGACCCTCAAGTGAAGGAGGCGACGATGAGAACGCGAAAGACACCGGTCCTGGCCCTGGCCGCGGCGGCCGGGCTGCTGCTCCTGACCCCCTTCGCCCCGGCCCAGAAGGCCTCCGACCCGGCCTTCAAGGTCAAGCTCGACTTCAACCGCTGGCACGACTGCGACGAGCTGGCGGCCGACATGAGGCGGCTCCAGGCCGCCTTTCCCAAGTTCCTCAAGCTCGAGTCCATCGGCAAGAGCCACAACGGCCGCGACCTCTGGCTCATGACCATCAACAACCCCGCCACCGGCCCGGAGTCGGGCAAGGCGGGCATGTACATCGAGGCCAACGTCCACGGCAACGAGATCCAGGGCTGCGAGGTCTGCCTCTACACCATCTGGTACCTCATGGAGAACTACGGCCGGAACGCCGACATCACCCGGCTCGTGGACGAACGCGTCTTCTACATCATCCCGACGGTCAACCCCGACGGCCACCAGTACTTCATGGAGGGGCCGGGCGGCAACGCCCGGTCCGGGCACGTCCCGGTCGACGACGACAACGACGGCCTCTTCGACGAGGACCCGCCCGAGGACATCAACGGCAACGGCATCGTCGAGATGATCCGCAAGTACGTCCCCGGGCAGGGCAACTACCGCATCAGCCGGGACAACCCCGACCTGCTCGAGCCCGTGCCGTTCGGCGAGAAGGGCGATTACATCCTCCTCGGCCAGGAGGGCATCGACAACGACGGCGACGGGCTGGTCAACGAGGACGGGCCGGGCTCCTACGACCCCAACCGGAACTGGCCCAGCGACTGGCAGCCCAACTACGTCCAGGGCGGGGCCATGGACTACCCGTTCCAGCTGCCCGAGGCCAAGGCGGTGGCCGATTTCCTCAAGGCCCACCCCAACATCGCCGGCGTCCAGTCCTACCACAACACCGGCGGCATGATCCTGCGCGGGCCGGGCGCCGAGGCGGTCGGGGAGTACCCGCAGCCCGACGCCAGGGCCTACGACGAGCTCGGCCAGAACGGCGAGCGCATGCTGCCCTTCTACCGCTACATCGTCATCTGGAGCGGCCTCTACACCGTGCACGGCGGCTTCATCGACTACACCAACGACGGGCTGGGCATCGTCTCCTTCTCGAACGAGCTCTGGAACGGCGAGCAATACTTCACCAGCCCGGCCCTCAAGGAGCAGCAGCAGGACCCGTCGAGCCCCATCGCCCCCGCCCAGTCCCGGTACTTCTTCGACAAGTACCTCGAGTTCGGCGAAGAGTACGTCAAGTGGACGCCCTTCGACCACCCGCAGTTCGGCCGGGTCGAGATGGGCGGCGTGTGGAAAAAGTACCAGGGCCGGGTCCCGCCCCGGTTCATGAACGAGGAGCTCTGCCACCGGAACATGGCCTTCTCCCTCTACCAGGCCGACGAAATGCCGCTCGTCCGGCTGGACGACGCGGAGGTCGAGCGGATCGGCGGCGACGTCTACCGGGTCTACGTCGACATCACCAACCCCAAGGTCGTGCCGACGGTCCTGGCCAAGGCGGCCCAGACCGGCACCGTCCGCCCCGACCTGCTCCTGACCGAGGGCCGGAACGTCGAGGTCCTGGCCGCGAGCTTCGTCGACAGCAAGACCGTCCACAAGATCAACCCCTCGGTGACCCCGCTCGTCGACCAGAAGGACCTCAAGCGCATCCTCATCCGGAACGGGCAGCCGGGCAAGGCCACCCGGACGGCCGTCCTGATCGTCAAGGGGTCGGGCTCGGTCAAGGTGACCTACGACAGCGTCAAGGGAGGAAGGGCCAGCAAGACGGTCGCCCTGAAATAGCCGATGGGGGACATGTTCCGAAGGTACGTGTCCCCGTCCCGTCTCAGGGCTTCGAGGACGGGCGGCCGTGCAGCCACCAGTGGATGAAGCCGACGAAGAAGGCGCCGCCGACGATGTTGCCCAGGGTGACCGGCAGCAGGTTCCGGAGGAGGAACTGCCCGGCGCTCACCCCCGCGCCGTAGAGCATCCCGTTCGGGATGAAGAACATGTTGGCCACGCTGTGCTCGAAGCCCAGGCCGACGAAGGCCATGATCGGGAACCAGACGGCCAGGAGCTTCCCGGCGACGTCGTCGGCCGCGGCCGCCATCCAGACGGCCAGGCAGACCAGCCAGTTGCAGCCGACGCCGCGCCAGAACGCGGCCCCGAAGGACAGGGCGGCCTTTTCCGCGGCCATGGCCCTGACGGCGCCGAGGTACGGCTCGGCCGCGCAGAGGCCCGTCAGGTAGGACA
>Ga0116178_10000468_pt1 | contig 36692 bp, 26 predicted proteins | sample AD_STIC12_MetaG_FD_89880 | JGI IMG/M metagenome (GOLD analysis project Ga0116178, IMG submission 89880) | Active sludge microbial communities of municipal wastewater-treating anaerobic digesters from USA - AD_STIC12_MetaG | ecosystem: Engineered > Bioreactor > Anaerobic > Digestate | place: USA...
GCGCAGAAGGTGCTGGAGGAGCTGGCGGGACGCGCGATTCTCATAGATATCGAGCAAAACGGCGAGATGGAATACGTCCTTCCGCCGCCCATGGCTGGTTTCTTCGAGTTCTCCCTCATGCGGGTGCGCGGCGACATCGATCAGAAGGCCCTCAGTGAGTTGTTCTACCAGTACCTGAACGTCGAAGAGGACTTCGTGCGCGAGTTGTTCACCCGCGGAGAAACACAGCTCGGGCGGGCTTTTGTGCATGAACCGGTGCTTTCAAACGAGAACGCGCTCCATGTGCTGGATTACGAACGGGCGTCGGAGGTCATCAAAACGGCAACGCACCGTGGCATCGGCGTGTGTTACTGCCGGCACAAGATGGCGCACATGGGCCGGGCCTGCGACGCGCCGATGGACATCTGCATGACGTTCAATACCTCGGCGGCATCCCTCATCAGGCATGGATTCGCGCGCCCTGTCAGCGTGGAGGAGGGGCTCGACCTGCTCCAGCAGGCGTACGACCGGGGGCTGGTGCAGTTCGGCGAAAATGTGCGCGAGTCGGTAAGCTTCATCTGCAACTGCTGCGGGTGCTGCTGTGAGGCGATGATTGCGGCGCGCCGGTTCGCCATCCTGAACCCTATTCACACAACGAACTTCCTGCCGGTGGTAGATGAGGCCGCATGCACGGGGTGTGGCAAGTGCGTGAACGCATGCCCGGTGGAGGCGATGACGCTGGTGTCCTCCAACGATCCCCGCCACCCGAAGGCGCGGAAAGCCCGACTGAACGAGGAGCTCTGTCTCGGGTGTGGAGTATGCGTTCGTGCCTGCACTGACCGGCATTTGTCGTTGAAAAGCCGCCCGCAACGCGTGATTACGCCGTTGAACGGCACGCACCGCGCGGTGGTGATGGCGATTGAACGGGGGATGTTGCAGAACCTGATCTTCGACAACCGTGTCCTCTGGAGCCACCGAGCCATGGCGGCCGTGCTGGGCGTGATCCTCAGATTGCCCCCTGTGAAACAGGCGCTGGCGAGCAGACAGGTGAAGTCCCGGTATCTGGAGGCGGTTATTCGGCAGTACCGGGGGTAACCTGCCGGCTTTGATCAAACCTCACTGTTGCGCTATCCTATTGTCTCCCGTTTTGGCGCTCGTAGTGCCCGCTGGATGCCTTACCATGACCGATCCTGCAATAACGCCCGCCACACGATGGAAAGTCGCCATCGCCGCAGTGGCGATACACCTGTGCATCGGCTCTCTTTACGCGTGGAGTGTGTTCATCAAGCCGCTACAGACGGCGCACGGCTGGTCGCGTCCCGAACTGGCCGCGGCATTCTCCCTCGCGTTTCTCACCGGTGGCCTCTTTTCAGCATTCCGCGGGGCATGGATGGAATGCCGGGGGCCACGGCGATGCGCGGTGATGTCGGCCATCTGCTTCGGTGCCGGCATTGCGGGAGCCGGAATTGCCGCGCACATCGGTTCGCTGTGGCTGTTGTACGCGACGTATGGCGTGCTTGGCGGACTGGGGCTGGGAACGGGCTATGTCCCCCCGATAAACGCCCTATTGAAATGGTTCCCCGACCGACGCGGGCTGGCGGGCGGGATGGCGGTCGCCGGGTTTGGCGCCGCCGCGCTGGTTACGGGCCCCGCCGCGACGGAGCTGATTTCCGTGGTGGATGTCCCTCTCACGTTCGCGATTCTCGGTGCGGCGTATTTCGTGGTTACCCTGCTCGCGTCGCGCGTGATGCGGTTTCCGCCGCCGGATTACCGGCCCGCCGGATGGGTTCCACGGAGCGAAACAGCCGGGGGATTGCCGGAAAAGACACACACACTCCGTGAAGCCCTGCAGTCGCCCCGGTTCTGGCTGCTGTGGCTGGTGTTCTTCCTCAATATCAGCGCAGGAATGTCCCTGATTTCGTTCGGCGCGCCCATGGCGCAGGAAATCATCGGGATGACGGCAGTGCAGGCCAGCGTGATGGTAGGGTTCATGGGTGTGTTCAATGCCGCCGGTCGAATCGGTTGGTCGGCGCTTTCTGACTACATCGGTCGCCCGGTTACTTTCGCGGTGATGGTGGGCATTCAGATCGTGCTCTTTGCCCTTGTTCCGAGCGTCTCCTCCGTCGCACACTTCCAGGCGGCGTTTTTCGTCATCATGACCTGCTTCGGCGGCGGGTTTGCCACGTGTCCGGCGTTTGTGACGGATCTGTTCGGTTCTCGAAATACCGGTGCCATTTACGGCGTGATTCTGACCGCGTGGAGTGCAGCGGGCGTTGCCGGACCGACCATGGCCGCCATGTTAAGGGATCTGACGGGGAGCTATTCAGGCGGCATGTACGTGATTGCGGGCGCCCTTGCGTTCGCGCTGGTGTGCGTTGCAGCGCTGGGTGCCTCCATCCGTGGCCGCGCCGCCGCATCCTGAAGCCGCTGCGGGGGACGTATCAACGCGGCGTTCGCGTCGCGCGGGCAGTGATCAGTATACGCCGTCGGAAACCGGGATCAGCTTCTCGTACTCTTCCACCGTGCCGTTGGCGAGGAAGCAGTCGATGATCTTTCGTCCGAGTTCATCCAGGCTGTTTTTCAGGAACTTCTGAACCTGCTTTCGGAAGAACTCCGTAAGAATCCTCGCCCCTTCGTCATATGCCTCCGTGCCGACCTCCGGCTGCTGCTCCACCTGAAACAGCCATCCGGGGATTGTGGTTCCCTCGATACGGATACTCTGGAGAGCATATCCGAGCAGATGGCATCTGGCCGGACGACACTGGTCAGACTGGAACTTCGCGTGACCCCGGCGGGCAAGGTAATCGCGGGCGACCCATTGCGGCATGAATCCTGTCCGCCACACGCCGATGTGCTGGTTCGGCACCAGTACGTGCCGCATCCTCTTGTTCCTGACGAACTGTTCGAGCAACAGATTTGCCTGTTCCACCCGGAGACCGGTTGCGAACGGCCAGTAGCTCCCCACCCCTTCGCTTCCCATCTCTTCACTTTGAACGACGCTTGGGTTGTGGTGGCCCCGTGGCGACGCAAGCCGCCACAGCCACGCCAGCGCGGGCGGCAGGATGTGGAACAGCCCGATGATCCCGTACGACGGTGCCGTTGCGGTGCAGGGTGGCGTCCGTACGCCGAAACTTCGGATATCCACGGGCACGCGCCCCTCGACAACGCCGGGGACGATGTCCCTCGGCAGAATCACCCGTGGATTGGGACACGGCACGCCGGGTTCGTCCTCGACATGGTCCCAGATCAGCGCGGTTCCGTTTGGAACGGCGTCGATGCTGAGGAAGAGAAGCGGGCGCGCCGGCGCGATCGTCATCCGCTCAAGATCGTGGTCCGTGCCATACTTCGTGATGTGGTCTACGCGCACAAACCACGCGTCCTCCGCGTCAGTCAACCAGAGCCGCCCGTCGTTTTCCTGAAAGTCGGGGTGGCAGAGACCCATGTCGTCGCAGACAGGGTGGAGGTCGCACGTGCGGGGGATTTCAAGGTACCGCTCTTCTCCGGTAACGAGATTCCTGCCCAGCAACAGCCGCCCGTCCGGGAGGCGGTGCGGCTGTTGCAGCATCTCGCTCTTGCCGCTGCCGCTTGCGCCTTCATGCATAAACGTGACCATGTTGTCGTACGGTGTACGCACAAGCACGCACGAGGCGTGGACGGTAACCCACTTCTCCCTCGCCCCCTGACTGAGGAGTGCGCCATACACGCCCTTTTTCGCGCTGGGGCCCGGGTAGAGGTTGTAGGAAAACATCTCGTGCACATCCACGCGGTTGTGAACGACCGCCTGTTTCCCACCGAAATGGGTGTGCCGGAAGGTGGGCGCCACAAAAATGATGAAGGTGGGCCGGAAGGGTTCGTCGCGGTTTTCGAGATTCACCACGCCCTGTAACAGCCCCAGCCCGAACGCGAAGAACCCCGCGTTTGCGGGGCATATCGCCAGCCCGGTCATCCCGATGCTCATGTGGCCGGGTTCGAATGCGAACACCGCGAGATCCTGCCGGGAAAGCCAGTCGAGCGTCTCGGCGCGCAATTCGGCAAACGGGTGGCCGAACCGGTCCGCATAGCGCGGTTTGTCGGAGGGGCGGTCGTCGCCGATCCACATGCAGTCCGGGTCACGGCGGCGCATGTACGGATCGGTGTAATTCACCGCGATCCCGTTTTTCACCCGCACAACCGTTGCTTCGTGCACCTCCTCGCCGTCAGGGAGGGTGTATTTCACCTGCCATTCGCGGTTTTCGCGTCCGCCACAGGCAAGGGCTTCCAGATCCTCAATACGGTTCGCACACAGGACGGACGGTGCATCTGCAAGCAGTTTCCGCACGTCCGGCGGAAGAATCATGTGTTCCAGACTCCGGTGCTCCATTTCAACCCTCAAAAAACTCGGCGGCAACTCCACTGGACGGCAGAGGGAGGCGACTCGCGTGATTTCTCAGGGCATGATGCCCTGCCACTCCGTTCGGGCGGAGCGGTTCCTAATATCACACAAAACCGTCTCTTTGAAAAGTAGCGGAGGGAAAAACGCCATTCACCGCGGGAACACTGGAGATCGGGATCGGTCTGCTTCAGGGACAGGTTCGAAAAGGGGTTCACGCTCGCGCCAGGCGCGCGGGCTGGCTGAAGCGAATTCACTCCATCGGGGATAACTCCTCCCACACATCAATCATCCGGTGATAATTCGCGAGCATGCGCGGGGTGAGGTTGCAGAGAGGCCCGGCGGTAGTTTGGAAGATCATTCGGTGCTTCCCTCCCTCAAACGCCGCGCGGGAGGCCGCTTCCACCTCCTCCGGCGTCTCGTTTTCGAGAATCCTCGCCTCGATGTTGCCACCCAGGGTAATGCGACCCGCGGCGAGGGCCTTCGCCTCGGCGAAGGTAATGTCGCCATCGGGAGGCGGTTCCACCGGTTCGAACAGGTCCGCGCCCCGGGCTATGGCAAGTTCGAGCGTCGAGCGCACGTTGCCGTGGCAATGCACGTGGCTCAGGGCTCCAGCAGCATGCATCTGGGCGATCAGTTTCGCCTCGAATGGCTGCACGAGCTCCTCGTACACGTGATGCGGGGCCATGGGCGGCGTTACCCACTCGCACCCACCCATCCAGACGAACTCGATCTGGCGAGTGGAAAAAATCACCTCGAGCACGTTGCGGATCCGTTCGTAACACTGTTCGGTCAGTTCCTTGAGCAACCCCAGCTCCGTGGCGCACATTTCGAGGAACATCTGATACGGCATCATGCCGGCCACGCACACGAACGGTGAAGAGGCACCGGTGTGCATGATCCCCCGCTTCGGAAAGGCTTCCGGCAAGTTCGACAAGTCCGGTGGAGCGACTCCCTCCGGGAGTTCCCACGGCACCGAGCGGATCTTCTCAATGTCCTCGCGCGACTCTACAGGGTACTTTACGGTCCACACCGTCGAGCTGATTTCGTTGGTGCCTGTGACGGCCGTCAGCACGCCTTTCGGGGTATCTATTTCCGTGGTCGTGATGACTGCGCCGTCCCGAACCTCACGCTTCACTTCCCGCATGAACTGCGGCGGCGTGACGAGATAACGGTTCACCTCCGCCGGCACGGTGTGGAGGAACACAAGTTCCTCCCCGACACGGTCAAGGATTTCCTGCATCCCGGGGTCACTCAGCCCCCTGTTTGTAGGGTGATTGAAGCTGTGGAGATCGATCGGAACGCGATCAATTTCCTCCCCCCGGAGAGCACCCAGAAAACGTTCTCGTGCAGTCATAGCTGCGTCCCCGTGTGGTATGCCCGATGCATGGACTGCCTCATGGGGGAATATACCCGGGGTTGCCGAGGGAGCAAGGGCAAGGGTTCCTGCGCACGGGCTGCAAGCCCGCGCCTATCCCTGCACAGTGCGGTCGCGCCCGCGCTCCAAAGGGTTTGAGCGCTCCGTCGCGACACGTAGTTTTCGGATTGTAACCCGCCGCTCCATCCCTGCGAGGGAGTCTCTCATGATGTCAACTACCCGACGGTTTGTTCTCCTGTGCGCCGTTCTCGCACTTGCCGCTTCTTCCGTGTTCGCCGCGCCTCCGGGTCTGCGTGGTCCGCTTCCCCCGCAGCTGCCCGTCCCCTCATCGGACAAATTCACCTTCGCCATCATCGGCGATCGCTGGGGTGGTGAAGTGGCCGCATGGCCCGTGTTTGACCGGTCGGTGGAGGAGATCAACCTCACGCGGCCGGATTTCGTCATGTCGGTGGGCGATCTCATCGACGGCAAGGTCACCGTTCCGGCCAAACAGGACTCAATGTGGCGCGATTTCTGGCTTCACGCGGGCAAGTTCACCGCGCCGTTTTTCGTCGCTCTCGGTAACCATGATCTCTCCAACCCCACCATGCTGGCGCACTGGAAGCAGAGCTACGGGCCCACGTACTACTCCTTCGACTACTCTGGCTGCCACTTTGTGATCCTCTGCACCGAGGAGATGGTCGGAAGCACGGCTCCCGGCTCACAGTACCTCGGCCCGGAACAGACCGCATGGGCGCTGCACGACCTTGCCGCGAGCGCGGGAGCTCGGCACACCTTCCTGCTCATGCACAAACCCATCTGGCGGATGGGCCCGAACGGAACCTCCGACCCGGAAATCGCACGCATCGAGCAGGCACTCGGCGGCCGGCCGGCAACTTTCTTCGCGGGGCACACTCACACGCTCGAACTCCGCCGGCGGGGTGATCGCCGCTATTTTGTCGTCGGCCCCACGGCCACCCGTCTGAACGACCCCGCCGATGCAGCGCCCGAATCAGGCAGCTACAACCACTACACCACGGTTACAGTCGAGGGGAGCGACGCCCATGTGGCAATCCGCCGGCCGGGCAACGTGTATCGCGAAGACATCGCCGAACCGGAAATCATGGAAAGGCTCATCAGCAGCGTTCGCACGGAGGCGGAACCACCGCGCGGGCTGGATGGGCCGCAGGCTTCCACGGCGATGAGCCTGCAAATCACCAACCCGTTTGAGCGCGACACGCTGTTCGCCCGGATCAGCATTGACGGCCTCTCGTCCTCCGGGTGGCAATCCCCGCAAGCCGGCGGCGGGGAGCTCGCAATCGCGCCGGGCAGAACCGAACGCACGCGGTTCACCTTCACCGTGCCGACGAATCGTCTGGTGCCGCTGCCGGAGCTGTATGTCGAGATCTTCCATGCCGGCCGCAGGCTGGGTGGGCTCGCGCGCCCGATCAGCGTGTTCACGGAGTCCATGACCCGCCGCGTAGACGAGTGGACCGTGATCGCGCCGTTCTCCCTCGGCGGCACGCCGCTCGACAGCGTGAGCGCGGGGCTTCTGGCCAACGACCCGCAGGCCGCGATGCCCGGCTTTTTCCGTCTGCGCGGGCCGGAAGGCGTCTGGAACCCCCGTGCAACCTACCGTGACGGCGCGACGCAGATTCGCCCGCGAACGGTGAAAACCGACAGCGGTACCACGCGGCTCGACCTTGGACAGGCGTTCGGCAGACGGCCTAACACCATGGCATACGCCGTCTGCGGTATTCGGGCGCCGAAAGCCTGCACGGTATATGCCCTCCTCGGTGCGAACGACCACGCGGATATCCTTGTGAACGGCGCCCCGGCCACGCCCAACCGGGTGGTCAGCCTCACCCGCGGGGACGAGTACCTCGCCCTGCCCCTGAAGGCCGGATGGAATACCGTCGTCGTCCGCACGGCCAATCAGGGTGCGAACTGGTGGTTTGACTTCACCCTGTTCGACCCCACCGAATCCGTTCACGTAGCACCCGTTCCGGGGAGAAATTGAGAGACGAGAGGGAAGGCAGGAAACGGTCGTCGAGTGGCGAGCGGGGCGCTGAGCTTGCTCCCGCGAGCGGGAGCCTGTCGAAGCGTCCGCTCGATGTATCGAGACGACCGCGCGGGCAACGATCGGTAACTACCCGGTAATCACACCATCGCCCGTACCCGTACCTCCCCCTCCACCCACCAGACCTGCAATCACGCTTGACGTTAATCACGCCATACGTTATTATTCTCTCATGATCGTATCGTTCAGGGACGCGGACACAGAACGTCTCAACAACGGTACCCGTGTGAGACGCTTTTTTGCCATCGAGTCGGCGGCGCGACGAAAGCTCAGGCAGCTCCAGATTGCTGGCGCCCTGGAAGACTTGCGCATACCGCCCGGGAACAGGCTTGAAGCACTCAAGGGCGACCGCGCGGGTCAGCATAGCATTCGTGTGAACGATCAGTACCGCGTCTGTTTCCGCTGGACGGCGGCGGGCGCGGAAGATGTAGAGATCGTGGATTACCACTGAGGAAGTGCCACATGTCCAGGCTGAAACCCGTAACGCCCGGCGAGCTCCTGCTTGAGGAGTTCTTGAAACCGATGGGCCTGTCTCAATACCGTCTCGCCAAGGAAATTGGCGTACCTGCTCAGCGCATCGGCGAGATCGTAGCGGGAAAGCGTTCGATTACCGCAGACACAGACCTCCGCCTCTGCAGGTTCTTTGGCCTTTCCAACGGCTACTGGCTTCGCGCTCAGGCTGCTCACGACACCGAAGTTGCGGAAAATGAACTATCACACGAACTGACAACCATCAGGCGGTGGTCTGACGTGGTGGGCGAAACAGCAAAACGCCGCGTTCGTGAGAAGGTGGCTGGACCGGTTTGAGAACAGGCTGGATGCGCGAAACGGTGGTTCGACTTCACCCTGTTCGACCCGACCGAGTCCGTTCGCATCGCTCCGGCGCCGGGGGGGAATTGAGAGACGAGAGGGAAGGGAGGGGCGTTTTGCCCGCTCCCGTTCTTTGTCGGGTTGCGTGATACAGTGTGCCGACCGTGAGATCGTGACAGGTAGAGCGGCATCGCCGAGGCCGCCGCGCCGTGGGAGGCAAGAACCGCAACGCGATGGCACGTGTGGCTGGATTCCCGCCTGCGCGGGAATGACACAATTGCTGCCGGGGAATCTGGGGTAAGAAGCGGGGAACGTTTCGAGCCGCCCCACGGAAATCCAGCCTCAGAACCGCGCAATCGCCGCGTCCAGCCACTTGTTCACGGGTTTTCCTGGAACGTAGTCCCGCGACCACTCGCCGTCGTGCCCGGTGCGAAGGAATTTCAGCCAGCGTTCAAGGAACTGCTCATCGAGGCCAATCGCGGCTGTTTCCCGAACCGTTCGCTCCACGTCGTACGCCACGTAGCGAAACTCGATCGCCCCATCGCACTCAATGGCGTATCCTGCGCGAGGATCCCCGTTCCGCGGTTGGCCGATGGAAGGGATACAGACGTACCGCCGTCCGTTCACCATCCGGTCGATTTCGCGGTGCGAGTGGCCGCAAATGAGCGTGGGGCGGCGCGCCTTTTCCAGAAACCCCGAGTACACCGCATCCGGCATGTCGGGGTGGAGGTACGGAGCACCGGCGGGGTGATGCGTCACCGTCGCGGGAACGCGACAAAAATCGACCTCTACAGCCGCAGGAAGCGACTCGAGGAAAACAAGGTGGGCTCCGGAAAGCTGGTTGAAGGTCCACTCGTCCCAGTCGCGTGGATTCGCGTGCCGTTCCCCGAGCTTCCGAATGGCCAGCATGGACGCGTCGTGGTTGCCCCGCACGGCGCGGGCGCCCAAACGCATCAGCAGTTCCACGCACTCCGCCGGGCGCGGGCCGAACCCCACGATGTCGCCGAGATAGACCATCTCCTCCGCCGTACCTGCGTCCGCCAGAACGGCCTCGAACGCGGCGAGGTTGGCGTGCACATCGGCGATCCAGAGGCGCGTCACCTGACAAACGTCCCCTTCTGCAGGTCGTTGATGGCCTCGCGCAATTCGGCCTGCGTGTTCATGACGATGGGCCCGTGCCACGCCACCGGCTCGCCAATCGGCTTCCCGGCGATGAGGAGGAACCGGACGCCTGCATCGCCCCCTGCTATCGCGAGCTCATCCCCGTCGCCGAACACCGCGAGGTTCTTCGGACCGATCTGGCACTCGCGTTCGAGGTCGAAGTAGTTGCCGCCTTCCACGTCGAACGCGAAGGGATCGGCCTCCGGCGCGAACTGCCCTTTCCCGTCAATTACGTACGCCATCACCGTGTGGCCTTTGGGCACGGGATAACGGAGGTTCCCGCCCGCAGGTACCGACACGTCGAGGTACAACGGCTCTATCACCACGTCCGCCACGGGACCGCGAACCCCGCCCGCTTCCCCGCAGATGATCCGCGCCGTCGTGCCGCCCGGCAGGTCCACCAGCGGAATCTGCGCCGCCTGAATGCCCCGGTAGCGAGGCGGCATCATCTTGTTCGCCGCCGGAAGGTTGGCCCAGAGCTGGAATCCCCTCAGTGTGCCCGTTTCGTCTCCTTTCGGCATCTCCTGATGGATGATTCCGCCACCTGCGGTCATCCATTGCACGTCGCCCGCGGAAATGACGCCTGAGTTGCCCATGCTGTCACCGTGTTCCACCTCGCCGGCAAGCACGTAGGTGATCGTCTCGATGCCACGGTGCGGGTGCCAGGGAAAGCCCTTGATGTAGTCCGCGGGCTTGTTCGAGCCGAAGTCGTCCAGCAGCAGGAACGGGTCAAACTGTGGTACGTGCTCGGCACCAAACACCCGGTTCAGATGCACTCCTGCGCCCTCGAGTGTCGGCCTCGCCCGCAGAACCTTTTTGATTTTTCTGGTTTCCGCCATGGTGTCGCCCTCTCCGGTTCCACGAAACGGTCCGCTCAAAGCTGCTCCGAAATTCGTGCTTGGTAGCTCACCGGGAAGTCAGCCGGCAATGTGCCGTGTCCACTCCCCGTACAACCGCTCAATCTCCTCCAGCCCCTCGTACCGCTTGTAGATGACGCGACTGCAGAGGTGACACTCCGTCCCTTCCCCTGCTTCGTTCACCACATACTGGAAGTCCCACGCCGGGTTGAACCGCTTCTCCTCGTCGTTCCGCCCGCCGCCTGAAGGCGACATGGCGATCCTGACCGGTGCCGTCTGGTCGAACATCTGGAGAAAAAGTATGGAGCCGTCGCCCGGGCGCCCGAACATAAGTGGCAGGCTGAAGCGCCGCCGGCTCCATGAGTGGGCGAGGCTGTGGCCGGCATACGTCCGCCCGGGGTCTCCGAGGGCAGGGTCTTCGACAGACGCGTGGCAGACCGCGTTGGCTCCACCCTCGCCATGGACGTCCGGCGCCATGGCGTTGAGCATCCCGTCGGCATCCAGGAAATGCAGCGCCGGACTGTGGGGCGCATTAATGTAACTCGCCCAGAAGAAACCGAACCATCTGCCGGCACGCGGCGGCCGGTGTAGCCTCGCCGTGAACCGCATGTCAATGGTGTGGGGCTCCAATACCTCGAACACAGTCTCTGATTCGACGCCGGTAAGCGGGGTCGGCGATTGATGGAGGCTGGCCGACGTTTTCGAGAGGCGCCTCAACTCCATCGGTGCGTGGCGCGGCTCGAAGTTGTCCACCCCTTCGTCCGTCATGAAGAGGTCATCCATGCAGTGTTCGAGATTGAGCCCTGCGTAGAACGGTACGAAGCAGTTTTCCGGGGCGTGTGCACTGGTCAGTGACCAGATGCCGTTGTATCCCGGGCGATGGGACGCAAAGTCGCCCGCACCGGCTTCGTTGTTCACGACGACGACGAAAAGCTCGCTCGTTTTCAACAGCACGCTGTCCATGTGGTATCCCTTCCCCGCATCCAATCCTCCCGGTCCCTTCCGTCATGTTGCAGGATAGTGCCCTCATGGGGCGGGGGCAAGCACGGGTAACAGCCACCCGGTACCGCTATTGATTTCGCGGCCCGGCCGTCGGTACCTTCGCTTGCAGAACCTCCCGCAACCACCCCGAAAGAGGTAGTCCGCCATGCCTGCCCCATCGCGCCCGAACATCCTGCTCCTGATGACTGACCAGCAACGGTACGACTCCCTCGGTTGCTACGGCTTCCCCGCCGCGCACACGCCGAACCTCGATCGCCTGGCGCGCGAAGGGGTGCTGTTCGAGAAGTTCTACGTCACCAACCCCATCTGCACGCCAAGCCGGTCCAGCATGTTCACCGGCAAGCACCTGCACGGCCACGGCGTGTATACCGTCTACGGAAACCTGCCTGAGGACGAGGTCCTTTTCCCCGAGCACCTTCAGCGGGCTGGCTTCGAAACCGCGCTGTTCGGCAAACTCCACATCCGCAGCCGCGTGCTCGAAAACTCAGAGCGCCACCCGCACGACGGGTTCGATGTCTACGAATGGTCGCTGGAGGCCTGCCTCGATCTCGATTCGCCGCTGAACGGTTATGGCAAGTGGCTCAAGGAGCGTGATCCGGCCTTCTTCGAGCAATTGAAACAGGACGGCCGCAAGCTCCTCCATCACCCGGCGCACCTCCATTTCACGCACTGGGCCGCCGAGCGGACGATTGACTACCTGAAACGGCAGGATGGCTCCCGACCGTTCTTCGCCATGATGAGCATTTTCGACCCCCACAACCCGTACGAGGCGTGGCCCGAGGAGTTCGGCAGGCTGATTGACGCGGGCAAAATCCCCGACCCGCTTATCACGGAAGGCGAGATGGAACGTCTGCCCCGCGGCATCCGGCAGGAGCACGAGGGGAGCTACCTCGGCGCGTTTTCCCGCTACAGCCTCGACGACCTCCGCAGAATCCGCTTCGGGTACCACGCCTCCATCGCGTTCGCCGACCACGAGTTCGGCCGCGTGCTCGACACGGTGAGAGAGCAGGGACTCGAACAGAACACCCTGGTGATCTTCGCATCGGACCACGGCGATATGCTGGGCGACCACAGCCTGCTGGTGAAGGGCGCGTATTTCTTCGACCCGAACATCCGCGTGCCGCTCATCATGCGGTGGCCGGAAGCGTTTCCGGGCGGGCGCCGCGTCTCCTCACTGGTTCAGATTCAGGACCTCGCCGCCACCATCCTCGCCGCCGCCGGTCTGGAGCCGGAGGACATCCGCGCAAAAGCCCCGGAAGCGGAAAACCTCCTCCCCCTCGCAACCGGGGAAAAGGAACGGGTGCGCGACTGGGCCGCCTGCGTTTACCGGAACACCGGCATCAAAGAGGGCGGCGTTTACTTCGATCCCGAAATTCACGCGACCATGTTCATGGGCGAGCGCTTCAAGTTGGGAGTGTTTCACGATGTGAGCGGCTCTCCCGGAGGCGGCACTGACGGCGTTCTGTACGACATGCAGGAGGATCCGAACGAACTGCACAACCTCTGGTCGGATCCGGCATACCGGGACGTGCGGCTGCGGCTGACCGAACGGCTGCTCGACTGGCAGGTGGCGCAGGAGCTGCGGTACGGCCGGAGGGGAACCGACCTCCAACCAGCCGCCTCCCAGCGCATCATTCAGGACCCGACCCGGGACAAGTGATCGCGCAGGGCAGGGATTTCGGCACAGCGCGGAAACCATCGATTGCGCGGCAGAACGCCTTCCACACGTTGCCTTGAACCAGGGAGATACCATGACCCCGTCGATCGTCAGTTGGGATCCTAAGTACGCGTCCAGCGCAGCCAACTTCTGGAACAGACTCCTCGAAGGCGTGCCCCACTGTTACGACGTCACCGCCGAGGAATTGGCGCGCGCTGCTGCCGGGGAGGAGGGTGCCGGTGCTCCTCTCCAGGCGCTGCGGGATGACACCGTCCTGCTGGCGGTGAACGAGGGCGAGGTGTGCGGATATGCCCACGCCGCAGCCGAGCAGGTGAAGGACTGGCACGCGGGCGCCGGTATCATCCGATTCTTCGCGTACGAGCGAGGCAACCGCGTAGCAGGAAAGGCTCTTCTGGAAGCCGTGCTTTCGGAGGTTCGGACCCGCACTCCCGAAAACATTCGCGCGTTCCCCGCCAATTACCGGTATCCCTGCTACCATTTCCTGAACGCGAACCTCTCAAACCGGCTCGATCACGTCGAAGCCCTCCTCGGGGTGCGTGGTTTCCGACGGCAGCGCGCCGAGATATTTCTCGACATGCCCGACCTGGAGAGCTTGCCGGCGCCGATCATGACCATTCCGTGCGAGTTGGCAGTGGAGCATAGGCCGGGCAAGGGTGAGCTTCCAGGCTTCTCCGTTCGCGCCTTCCGCAACGGAGAGCTAATGGGCGAATGCGTGCATACCTCAGGGCAGGAATACTCGCCGAGGCCGGAAGCCGGCGAATGGGCGTTTTGCTCGTGGCTTGGAGTGAAGACGCCATGGCAGGGAAAAGGAATCGGCGAGTTCCTGCTTACCCGTGCGTTGGGAGAAGCGAAGGATCTCGGTTATCGCCGCGCGTCGATCAGCACATCGGGCGACAATTACCGCGCCTTCACATTCTACAGCAACCACGGGTACCGAGTGGTAGACTGGACGTACGAGCTGGGGTGCGAAAGATAGAACGGAGCGGGATGTCAGGCCGCGTCCGTGTGTCCGTTGCCGCTCACGCCGAGGGCCGCCGAATGCGGCACCGATGTCCATGGACGGGCACTTTTAGCGGGGCCTTCTCCACGCCGTCGGCGGCAACGCGCGCGTCTCCGAGTGGCGAGCCGGTCGCTGAGCCTGTCGAAGCGCCGGCTGGTGTATCGAAGAGCCCTGCGCGGGACAGCGGACCAAATGACGTTTTGTTCTCACGCGAACGGCAGCCGGGGCAAGAGCGCGCAAAGCCCGCGAACATATTCCTGCTGCCTGCCGAAAGCGGGAAAAGGCAAAACAAAAACAGGGATGCCACCCACCCCCCCCCGTTTTCACCGCCTTTTGGCAATAACTCTCGATCGCCTTCCCCACGACCACAACGCATTCAGGGCGGAGTTCCCAAAGGTTACGCGCCAGGGCGGGGATGCCGGCGTTTCTAGCCTTCCGACGCGCAACTCGATCAAGACCGTTGACCGGGGCGTTGCACAGATCTACAAGGTGGCAGCCGCGATCGCGGAAAACTTGGGGAAAGGCATGCGCATCACGGGGTGTGCCAAAAACTGCGGCGAAGGCCTCGCAGGTGTGTCGGACGAGGTTCGAGTTGCCGCTGTAGAAGAACATCCCTCCTGCCGGCACGGACTCACCCAAGAACAGGATGCGAACGTGTTCTGGACGGTAACTAGCCCTCAGCGCTTCGAAATCCACCACTTATCCCTCGGCCTGTCCAGTTCGCCTGCGATGACGCTTTGCCGGAACTCATCCGTGATGTGCGCGGCGTACACCTGCGAAATACCCGTCCTGTCCGAACCGAACACGGCGACGCGCCCGTCCTGGCTGAGCGCGGGATGCGGGTGCCCGGCCGGCGTGTGGTCCAGCGTCGCCCTCGGGTGGCACAGGGTGCGGAAGTGCCCCGTCCCCACGTGGATAAGTTGCAGCCCGCGATCCGGCCAGTTAGTGTCGGCAATGATCCATTCGCCATCGAATGACGCGCCGGAGTGCCAGAAATAGGGGCCCGAACAGAGCCTTCGCGGCTCCCCTCCCGGCTCCAGTATCCAGATGCATCGCTCCGGGGGATTTCCGCAGCCCTGCAACCGTTCCGTGCGGCCCAGCAGCGTGCCGTGGGCGAAGACGTCCCGCCCGATGAGACGCGCGTCTCCGCCGTCTTCGTTGCAATCCCAGAACGTGCGGGTTCCGCCCGTTTCCCGGACGAACGACACGTAATCCGCAAGCTTCTCCTTCGGCAGCGCGTTCTGCTTCATCAGGACGATGCGCGGTTTTTCGGCGTAACAGGCCCAGAGAAGGCCGTCGAGGTCGAGTTCCGCCACCTCCCCTGTGGCGATGTCGAACCGGTAAGTCGTTATTCGGGGATGCCTCAGCACGATGAAAAGCCGGTCACTCGTCGGCGAGTAGAGCATGTGCTGGATCACCGCGCCATCCGGAGCGAAACGAGAGAAACTTCCGAGGGTTTCGATGTTGCCCGTTTCCACGTCCACGGCATACACGTGTGGATCGCCGTGCCAGACGGCGTACAGCGTCCGCCCGTCGGGGTTCATGATGCACACGGGCGCGTTCTGCTTCGCCGCCTGCGCAACAGGATTGCCGGTGTCTGTCCTTTCCGTAAGCTGGAACAGGTTCAGCCCGTCGGTGTCTACGCGGAACAGGTCCCACGGCGCGCGCCGCCCTGCGTACCGCTGGCTCATCAGTATCACGCGCCGGCCGTCCGGACTGACGCTTGGCCAGTTGTAATTCAGGTGCACGGCGGGAAGCGGGTAGCTGGTCAACTGAACGACCTTGATCCCTGTTTCCGGGTCAACCCGCTGAATCCGCTCGCTGGCATAGGGTCTTCGCAACATGCCGGGTACCTCAGCCCTGCGGATCCCAGACTGTGCCGGCGATGTGGTGGTGCGGCCGTTCCTTTGTCGCCCAGTAGTACGTCGCCACCAGAAGCCCGTCTGCGCGCTCAAACACCCGCGGATACCCGAGGTCGGGATCGTCGAAGCTGTCGCGCTGGTAGTCGTCGCGCAGAACCGTCTCTTCACCCCACGTGCGCCCGTTATCGCGGCTGTATTTCGCGATGATCCGCGCATGTTCGCGGTCCCCGAACACACAGCAGATACGTCCGTCACGCAGTTTGACAATCCCCGGCGGATTGCCGCTCCATCCCGCCGGTTCGTTGATCCGCCCCTGCCGCGTCCACCATCTGCCGTGGTCAACCGAGCTGTATGCTTCAATCCAGCAGGTGTTCGAGTCCGGAGCGATACGCCTGATCGCGGAAACGAGTTTTCCCGATTCGCAACGGACGGTGGACGGCATGATCGCCCGGTCCGATTCGCCCGGGTCCGTTACCCACGCCAGGAACCGAAAGCTCATGCCGCCGTCATCTGTTCGCGCGCAGAACACCTTGTTTGTCCGGGAGTCATCGCCGCGCGCCGACATCATTACGAGCAGGTCGCTCGGCCCGTACACCACGTAGTCCGTCCGGCAGGTGATTTCCTTGCCGCGCAAATCCGGATGCCGGGTGAGCAACCCCAGGGTATGGGGACCACGCCACGTCTCACCACGGTCCAGCGACACAAAAAACGCCCCCTCGGGCCGCTTGCCTCCGTGGTACCCGACGCCGGCGAAACGGAGCGCCAGGCCGGGGTCAGTGAAATCGAGCGGTGCTTCAAGCGGACGCGACGGCGCATCCGAACCGACGAAATGTTCCGGTTCGTACGCTCGCGACGTCTCCCCTCCATCGGTGCTCTTTGCAAGGAATGAGTGGTACGGCTCGTTGATATTGTGCCCCTTCTTCTCTTCGTAGCCGCCCACGGTGAAACCGACCAGTGCTTCTTTTCCTTCCCACGACCAGAGCCCGTTGTTCGCCGGCCATCCGGCGAATTTGCCCGGTTCAGAGTACACAACCACGTGCTTCATCAGCCGCTCCTAATCTTCCGGCTCCCAGATGGTGCCGGCTATGTGGTGATGGAAGTGATCCTTCGTCGCCCAGTAATAGACCGCCATAAGCTTCCCGTCCGCACGCTGAAAAACCCTCGGGTAACCCATGTCGGGGTCATTATGCCTGTCGCGTTGGAAGTCGTCGCGCAGCACGGTCTCCTTCCGCCAGGTGCGACCCTCGTCCTCGCTGAATTTCGCCAGCATGACCGCCTGGTCGCGGTTCCCGAACACGCAGCAGAGGCGTCCGTCCCGCAACTTTGTGAGGGCGGGCGGATTGCCGTTGTGCCCGCCGGTATCCCCGATCTTCACCAGCCACTTCCACGTCGCGCCGCCATCGGTGGAGGCATACGCGTCAATCCAGCAGGACCGATCCACACCGATCTCCCGCCGGCGTACCGCGGCGACCAAGCGACCGGAAGCGAAGCGAACGGTCGCCGACACGCGACTGGCGGCAAGGCTGACAGTCGCCGGCATCACCGCACGATACGGATCAGACGGCGGCACCACCCACGAAACGAACCGGAAGGTGAGCCCGCCGTCGGTCGTCCGGGCACAGAAGACCCGGTCCACCATCCCGCCACCCTCTTTCCGGGCGGACATGAGAACGAGCATCTCCCGCGGGCCTTCCACGATGTAATCGGTGCGCGAGGTGAAGCTGAGGCCGGCCAGTTCCTCGTGCTGCATCAGGTCGCCGAAGGAGTACGGCCCCTGCCACGTGGCGCCCCGGTCATTCGAGGCGAAGAACATGCCCGATGGTTCGTTGCTCCCGTGGTAGCCGATGCCGACGACCCGCATCGCAAACCCGGACGCGGTGAAATCGAGAGGCTCAGTTAACGCCGTCGCGGTGACACCCGGTCTCACGAAGTTCTCCGGCTGAAACGCCTTCCAGGTGTCGCCCTGATCGGTGCTGCGGGCAAGCATCGAGCGGTAGGGCTCGGTGATGTTGTGCCCCGGCTTTTCTTCAAACCCGCCGAGGGTGAACCCGACGAGCACCTCTTTGCCTTCCCACACCCAGATACCGTTGTTCGCCGGCCACCCGCAGAAGCCGTCCGGGTGTTCGTATACGATGACGTGTTTCATCCCGTTCTCCCCCGCAAAGCGTTTCAGGAAATTCACAGTGTCAGCCTCCAGACATCGTTCATCAAAGGCCACGAGTTGCCAGCCACCACCCAGAGGCTCCTGTCGAAATTGTACGGGGTTGCCTCGTGGCGCGGTGAGAAGCCGGGCTTCGGCGTGAATTCGTACCACGCGTCTCCTTCTACTGTGAACCACACGTCGCCAAGGTTACGGCTCTCCCGATTGCTGAACCCGCCGATGATCCAGAGTTTTCCGGCATACACCTCCGCAACAACCCACTGACGTTCGGCCCACGACGCGTGGGCGGTGACACACTCCCAGTGCTCACCGTCAACCGAGCGCCAGACGTCGTTGTGCGTGACGAAATCGGGGTAGTGCTTCTCCGGCGGATCGCCTTTCTCCTGCGTCGCGCCGCCCACGAGCCAGATTGCGCCATCAAACACCGCGACCGCGGAACCGTACCGCGGCCCGAAGGGTGCATCCGGGCAGACGCACTCCCATCTCACCCCATCCCGAGAGCACCACACATCATTGCCGCTGCCCAGTTGCCACATCCGGCCGTCATGGACCACCAGTTCGCCGTAGCCCCGCACGCCGAATGGCGTCTTGTCCAGCACCGGGTTCCAGGTGACGCCGTCGGCGGAGTTCCACACGCCGCCCTTGACGGCCCAGACGCGGCCGTCAAACACCGCCATCTCGCTGTAGCCGTCGTACGGCGTGGCGTCGGATATCAGGGTCCACTGCGCACCGTCGGTGGAGCGCCACAGGTCCCGCGAAAGCACGCCGCCGTAGTAGTACCCGTTGCTCAGCCACATGGCGCCGCCGAACACGAATGGCTCGGCTGTGTCACGGATGCTGAAGGCCGCCTGAGGGGTGATCTGTTGCCAGCTTGGTGTTGCCTTCATGGTTGCCCCTGGTTCGCCTTCCCGATATCGTCTTCCGACAGAATCGCCCCCTGCCGCCTCAACTGCGCTTGCAATGCCGTGACGTCAACAGACCGCGGGGAGACGCCGTTCCGCAGCGAGAGAGCGCCTGCCGTGCCGGCGGCCTCACCCATGGCGATGCACGGCACCATAACACGTATCGAACCGAGCGCGAGATGCGTGCAGCTTACGCACCGCCCGGCGGTGAGCATGTTCTCCACACCGCGCGGCACGAGGATGCGGTACGGAATCTGGTACTTGAAGCCCCGTGAGGGCCGCCAGCTCGTGTCGTCCATGCCGGGACCGTCAATGCAGTGAATATCCACGAAAAACGAGCCGTAGCAGACCGCGTCGGTGAACTCGCGCTGGCCCTTTACGTCGTCCTCGGTCAGCACGTAATCCCCCATGATGCGGCGCGATTCGCGGATGCCGACGGTGTTCGGCGTGGAGATCATGTAGCAGTTCTCCATGCCGGGGACGTATTTCCGGTACACCTCGATGGTCTCGTACGCCTGTTTCCGCGCTTCGATGGTCGCCCGGGTGAGGTCGGCAGCCTTCGTTGAATCAACATGCGTGACATGCGTGAAATTGACCCCCACCTGATCGGGCCGGGTAGGTGTCCACCACCATCCCATGATGGTTTTCTGGAACGGGCGCATGTTGCCCTCGCGCTGGGCGCGCTCCCACACCTCCTTCAACTGGAAGTCCACCCGGAACTTCTCCACCGTGGGCCAGTCCACACCGCCGATGGTGAACATCAGGGTCACCGGCTGGCACCTGCCGTCAGACGGGCGTCCGACTTCGTACGGACACCCCGCGCGGAACGCGACATCGCCGTCGCCGGTGCAGTCCACCACGCGTTTCGCCCGGATAACCTGCCGCCCATCCTTGTTCTGGATGACGGCGCCGACCGCGGCACCATTCTCCAGAACTGTGTCGCAGAAAAAGGTGTGGTAGAGCATCCCGAGACCGGCTTCTTCCGCCATGGCTTCCAGCAGGAACTTCATGCCTTCCACCTCGAACATGATCCCGTGGCTGCTCCGCACTCCGAAGCCGCCCAGAACCACGCGGGAAGCGATCTCGTCGGCAATCCCCCCGACAATCCGGCGGCCGGTGCCTTCCTCATCATACTTCGAGATGTGCCCGTGCCCGCCCGCAGTGGCCACGCCGCCAAGGCAGTTGAATTGCTCCACCACAAGGGTATCCGCCCCCATCCGTGCCGCCGAAAGGCCCGCACCAACGCCGGCCGGGCCTCCGCCCACCACCAGCACGTCCACCTCCCGCGCGGTGGGGAGCTTCCTGCTGTCATCCAGTGTCATGGTCGGCTCTTCCTTCAGATTTTTCCCGTTTCCCGCTCAACGCACGCCCGAGAAGAGACCATCTACCCGCTGTTCGGCGACCTCGCGCGGCATCCCGGCAAGGGCGGCGATATCCTCGGCAAGGATGTTCCGGAGCGCGTCGTCCGGGGCGACACGCCCGTCCCTGATCCAGATGTGCAGCGGCGCGATGAACGAGGCGTGATGCGCGTATCCCCAGTCGAAATGCGGTCCGGATTCTCCTGAAAACACGTACCGGTGCCGCAACCACCACCCGATGATCCCGGCCACTGCGCCGCGAAGCCGGTCGGTTGCCTCCCGCCCGTCCCGCGGCAGAACGGCGGTGTGCTCGAGCACCGCGCGCCGCGCCCGCACGAAATCGGCAAGCAGGCCGAGGTACATCTCCGGCCCACCGGGAATACACGCCGCCAGTTCGGATGTCAACCGCGAATCGCGAATCCTTCCCGATAGATCGGCGGGAAGGTCGTCGAGGCCCGCGGTGGCGGATTTCCATGCCGGCACCAGCACAGACGCATCCCCGCCGAGAAGCCGCGCGATGGCGTGCAAAACCTCGTCGTCCGGTTTTTCCAACCACGACGGATCCTTCGCGCACCGGGCGAAGTAGATGAGGTTGTGCAGCGCGGAAACCGGCTGTTGCGCGTTCCCGAAGATGCCTTTCGCCGTGCCGGCGTAGCGCATTTCCTCGCCGACAACGCGCCGGATGTCGTCAAACTGGATCACAAAGGCGGGCGGCGTCGGCTCGAACTCGATGATCTCGTACGTCATCAACGTGGAGCGCGCGACGAGCCCCGCCTCCTCGACAAGCTCGAAGTTGATCCGCCCGTTGCCCCAGCCATCCCGGATACTGCGCCCGGGAAGCAGTTCCCATGGTTCTTCCGGCACATTCTGCTTCAGATATTCAAGGAATGGCCGTACGAGCCTGCGCAGATCCGGCTTCCACGCGCCCTCTCCTTCCCAATCCGCACCCCAGCCGCACCATATCCAGGGGATCAACTTCGGCCGTTTCTCTGCAGCCACCTCATCGAGTATTCCGCGGACGGCTCCCAGCATGCGGAAATAGTCGCGCGGGTCGGCACCCGGGTAGCCTCCCGGGTCACCGTCAATGAACACGTACCCATCGGCGTTATTCATGCAGGCAAGCAAGTTGCGCATGTGGGAGGTGTATTCGCCGAACTGCCGCTCGTCGTCGAGGCGGAACGTGCGCATGAAGGGGTAGAACACGCGTTCTTTCACCGGCGTGGCGCGGATTTCGCCCCTTGTGCTCAGGTTCGGGCAGAATGTCAACCAGCACTCGAGCCCTCGCTGCTGCGCCGCCGCAACGATTCCACGGAAACCACGGAGGTATTCCGCGTCGCTTTCGGCAAGCGGCGGCGGGGTTATTTCCGACATCGGCCAGATCATGACGCGGTCAATGCCGATACCGCCAAGGAGCCGGAACATCGCGTCGTAATCCGCCGGCGCCCACGTGCGGACGGCCAGCGGGTAGTTGAACACCCAGCTTGCGTGGAGGTAAAACCCTGCGTGATCGAAACCCTTCGCTCCCATGCCCCTGCCCCTGTCTGGTGCGTGTCTGGACGTCGTGCCGTTACGCGCTTTGCAGGTACCTCGCGATCGCCGCGCCGATATCCGGACCGAACGACCGTGCGGACTCCGCGTTCACTTCGGCGCCACCGGCGTTGGCGTACGGTATCTCGATGGCGGTGGCAAGCCGCACGCCCGGCAGTTCCGCCGCCCAGCGGGTAAACCCCTTGCCGCCGGTGTAGTTCTTCGCGGAATTCCAGTCTGTCCCGAAGGGCAGGAAGTCCGACGCGCGAAACGGGAGCATCCCCTTGTTCTCCGCTTCAAGGACTGCGGAAAACCGCCGCTGTTCCACCTCCATGCGTGGGTCTTCAGCGCCGACAAGGTAAATCACCTCGTTGTGTTCTCCAGCAATCCACGGGCAGTGAAGATCGAGCGCAAGGCGGAGCTTCCCGTCCGCCCACACCGGGAGCTTCTTGCGTATCGCGGCGGTCTCCGCGTGCACGCTTTCGCCCTCGTAATCCCGGCCATGGTCGCGCGGAAAGCGGTTCTTGCCCTGATCGCCGTCTTCGGAACCGTCCTTATCCACGAACGGCACGATGAAGAACGCCGCATTCGCGCGAAGCCATTCGGCCGTGTCCTCGTCGCTCTCCAGCACCCACTGGATCAGCCGCTCCAGCGTGTAGTTGACCATCATTTCGCAGCAGTGGTGGCGGCAGGTGATGGCGACGCGGTGCGTCGGATTGCCGCCCGTTGCGTCGATGGTGGCGACCTCCGCGTCCCGCCCCTTCCGCGTTTTGCACAGGACACCGGTGGAAAACGCCGGATGGCGCGTCATCCGCGCCGCAAACGCCCGCCAGTCGGCTTCGAGGTACGGCATGGCAAAACTGAAACGTGCCTCGTCCGCTCCGTCGGGAAAGGCATACGAGAAGCGGTTACCCTGCACCGGCACCGCACCCAGCCAGCGCCAGTTCCTGCCGCCGTCCGGCGACATGGCAGCCCCCCGCGCTCCCAGTGCCCGGCTTTTGGTGAACTGGAAGGTAAGCGTCCGCCCCGCCGCGCCGCGCACCCGGAAATACCAGTAGAACCAGTCGGTGGTGGTGTCGCGCAGGTCCTGGTGGAGATGCACGGTATCGCCGTCAATCGCGTCTACGACAATGTTCCCACCGGGGAAATCGCAGTCTACGGTAACGCTCATCAGGTGTCTCCTCCCCACACGGCGTCTGTGTGAAAATGAACCACAGAGGCGAAGTCAGCACAAAGGGGGAGGGCGACCGGCCACCTGTTCCAGAGCATCCTGCCCTGAGCTGCCCCCGCACCACAACTGCCTGCCCGTTTCCGCTCACGCGTGGTCGTTGAGCCTGTCGAAACGCCGCGCGAGCGCCTGCCCGGGGCAGTTGTTGGCGAACGGGGCGGCACACAAGGGTTTGGGGTACCGGACGCGTTCTGGATTCCCGCCTGCGCGGGAATGACGGTGTTCTCGGCAGTCGTCTCGATACAACCAGCCGGTCACTGAGCCTGTCGAAGTGACCGGCTCGCCCCTCGATGACTGTGCGGCAGTGGGATGGAGACAGGGGACGGCAGGACGCGGGCACGACTTGGAACGCGGTGCGCTCCCCGCGTGACCGGGCAGGCTGGCCTGCCAACAGGCGGGTCTCCGGGTGACCGGGCAGGCGCGGAGCGGCGGACCGGTTGTATCGAGGAGCCCCGCGCCGGACTGCGCGCCTCCTTACGCGGTCATTCCCGCGGAGGCGGGAATCCAGACTGCATCCAGCTCTCCCGGCCGTCTCGCTACAACGAGCCGGTCACTGAGCCTGTCGAAGTGACCGGCTCGCCACTCGATGACCGTGCGAGAGCGGTCAATACGACGCGCGGTCACTGAGCGCGGCGCCGCGCCGTGCCCAGCATGAAGCGCAGGGGGTGAGTCCAGTCGTGGTTCCCCGACTTGATCGAAGGGTTGGCGGCGGCAAGCCGCCGCACTCCAAAGGCCCCTACCCCTTCATTCCCTCGGAGACGAACCACTCGCCGAAGGCATCCACCGTGCCGTCGAAAAACATGAGTGCGCCGCGGATGTCGGCCCGGGCGCCCGGAGCGAGGTCGGGGAAGACCGGGTCGGCGTGCATGCACGGGTGGCCGGGGTTGCCGACGAGCGCGTTGGTGCTCTCGAACCACGTCATGGCGGCGACGCGGCCGGTTTCGCCGGAAACGGTCGCCATCACCGGCAGGTCGGCTGTTTTGGGGCCGCTGCGCCAGCCGAGGGAGAACTGCCCGGTCTCGATGCCTGTGGCGTGCGCGCCGTTGAACGGCATCCAGCCTCTGCCCGGCACGTGGACGACCTTGTTCGCCTGCGTGAACTCCCCGAACTCCCTGATGCCACGCAGATACGCGCATGTCTGGAGCTTGATGCGGGTAAGCGGCGTATCCGAGCCGTTCCGGATGAACAGGCTGAGACGCGCACCGACGCCCTCCCATCGCTCCACTGAGCCGCCGAACGCGATGCCGTTGGGCAGCACGCGTTCGAAGGAGATGCCGGTTTCGGTTTGCGTCCACGGCACGTGCGGCGGATTGGGGAAGACGACGGGAAACGGCGAATTGATGTGGCTCAAGAACAGGAGACCCGAATCGGTGAATATCGCCTCCGGGAAATCGAGCCACGCGTAATCCTGACTCGGCCACGGCGGGCTGACCCAGGCGATCTGTTCCCACCGGTAATGCGGCCGCCACATTCCGGGGAGGATGCGGATTCCCTTCGCCTGCGTTGCATAATCGTCTGCCATGCGAAAACCTTTCCGCGTGTTAACCATCCGGTTAATTCATCCGTTTGAAGTCCGCCATGCGGTTCGTGTACGCTGCCTGCGCCATCGGGCCATCGAGGAGCGGGTCGCCCGTATCGCGCATCCAGTTCCGCAGGCGCACGATGAGGCCGTCACGTATCGCCCGGTGATCGGGGCTGTCGGCAAGGTTAGACTTTTCATACGGATCAGCATCGAGATCGAACAGCTCGTAGGGAACATGATACTGCACCGAATACGGCACGTTGAGCGCCTTCGAGACCTCCACGTAGCTCTTCGCGTTGTTGAAGTAGTCGGGCGAGGTCTCCTGCCACGGCGCGTTCTCGAAATTGGCGATGAGTTTCCAGCGATCCGTCCGGATGCACCGCATGGGATCGTAATACGTGTGGTACGTCTTCTCGGCGAACACCGCATCGTTCGGCGTGTAGTCGCCCTCCCGGAAGAGCGCGGCGAAGCTGCGCCCGTGCAGGTTGCCTGGAATCGGAATGCCGAGGAGCTCGAGCAGCGTCGGCATCACGTCGACATTCGTAATCATTTCCTTACGCACGATGCCTTTCGCTGCGCCGGGAACCGACATGATGAGCGCCACTTCGATGCCAGGGTCGTACGGCGTCATTTTTGCATGGACAAACGGAATGCCGTGGTCGGTGGTGAAGATGACGATGGTGTTGTCCGCGCCGGGCGACGACCGCACGGCCTCCACGATCCTTCCGAAGGCCCTGTCGGCGGAGGCGATGGAGGCTTCCATCTCGGACAGGTCCTCGCGCACCTCGGGAATATCGGGCATATACGCGGGCACGCTGACGGCATCCGGCGGCAAAGCGTCCACGTCGTCGTGGGGAAACGGCCGGTGTGGCTCCGCGAAGCCGATCTGCGCGAAGAACGGCCTGGTATCGGTGCGCGAACCCAGGAAACTGACGAAGTGGTCCGCCACCTTTGCGCACGTGCCCGTGCCGTGGATGTGCTCGTGCCCGCACCGCTCGGGTACCCGGGCTTCATGCTGCAGGCCGAACAGGTGCGTATCATACCCCGCCGCACGGAGTACCTGCGCAAGGTGGATTTCGCCGGGGTTCAGGTCGTTGGCGAACCCGGCGTGCGTGAGACCGACCACGCCGTTGGCGTGGGGGAATCGGCCCGTCCACAGCGCGGCGCGGGAGGGACTGCACTGCGGCGCGGTGCAGAAGCTTCTCGCGAACCGGATACCGAACTCCGCGAAGGCATCAATATGGGGCGAGCGGATGCCCGGGACGCCGTAACAGCCGAGATGCTGGCCGAGGTCGTGGCAGATGACGACGACGAGGTTGAGCCGGTTCGGGTTCATTCCTGCCCTTTCAGCGTTGATAGACCGTGGACATGATGACGGGTTCCGTTCACCCGGCGTTCAACCTGCCCGCCGCTTTCAGCACCCTCAGCGCATCCGCCGTGACCCACTCGTTCATCCTCTTCCGGCTGACGGGGCCCCAGTTGACCAGTTCGGTGTCGCTTTTCGCCGCCGGGGAAAGGGTATAGAAGCGCTCTTCCGCGGGCCAACCGCCGTCCGGCAGACGCTTGGACTCGAGCAAATCGAGCGCGTCGTTGCATCTCGGGTCCGAAATGAAGCCCGCCTCCGCCATGACTTTGAGCCCACACAGAATGTCGTACCGCCAGTAACACGGGTAGTGCAGGCGGACGAACCGGGGGTTCATCACACTGCCATCGCTCTCACGCCGGAAGAGCCGGTGTCTGAGGAACAGTTCCGCCGCACGCTCAGCCGTGCGGCGCGCGGTGCCATCGCCTGTCACCCGGGCGTACGCCGCGAGGCCACGCAGCGGAATAAGCGACTCCCAGAACGAGGAATGCGCGGCTCCGGGGTTGCGGTCGCAGTTCCAGCCTCCGTCGGGCCATTGCCAGCGGGCAAGCAGTTCGACAAGCCGGTGTGCGCGTTCGTCGAGGAAGCCCAGCACGGTGGCCGAATAGAGCGCGTTCCCCTGCTGGGAGGCGCACCGGCGCGCCCGGCCGTTCATGATGGGCACGCCGCGGAGGCGTCGCGCTTGGGCGGTGGTTGTGCACTCATACTCGCGGAGCGCGTCGGGGTGCAGCCAGCACTCAAGCACCCTGTCCATGACGGGCCGCAGCGCGTCGTCCCCCGCCGGGTAGCCAATATCCGCGAGGCGGAGGAGCACCCAGTGCGCGCCCTTCCACTTTGCGTACAGGTGGCGGTGCCGGTGGATCTCCCCGTCGCCCAGCAGAGTACCGACGCGCGGGGACGTGCGGACCTCCTCCTGCAGGGCCCGGATGCCGGGCGAATCGGGCGTTTCACAGAGAACGCCGACGCGCACCTTGAACCGAACTGACGGCTCGGGGGAGGTGAGCAGCTTTTCGACGATTGCATGCATGGACAATCCCCTTCCGCCGATTCGCTCGAACGCGCACTAACGCCCGGCGAATGTCAGCACCACCTTCGCCGACTCACCTGACGCGAACTGCTTGTACGCCGCCGCGGCCTTTTTGAACGGGAAGCGGTGCGAGATGAGCTTCGTCACCGCGAGGCCGTTTCGGTAGAGCTCGAGCATGGGCCCGAACTCGGAGAAGTGGTAGAACCAGGAGCCGACAGCGGTGATATCGCGCCGGATGAAGTGGCTGCTGGGCGAGAGCGGCAGCGGGCCCTGTTCGCCGTTGAACACCACCGTGCCGCCCGTGCGCACCGCGCTGAAACAGGCCATGGCGGTCTCCTGCCGGCCGGCGCATTCCATGCAGACGTCCGCCCCTTTGCCCCGGGTGAGCGTTTTCACCGCCTCCACCGGGTCGTTCTCTTTCGGGTTCACGGTCTCCGCCGCGCCGCAATTCCGGGCGTGCTCAAGGTGGGTGGGGGAGATGTCCACCGCGATGACGCGCCGGCCGAGGTGCGCTTGCAACAGGACGTTTCCGAGGCCGATGGGCCCGACACCGAATATCGCGATGGTCTTAATCTCCCGCGAGGCGATTTTGCGCGAGGTGTGATACGGTACGCCCAGCCCGTCGCCGGTGAGCAGCACGCCGGCGTCCCACGGCACGTCGTCCGGCAGGATATGGCACGCGTTGGCGGCAGCGAGGAAGCGCTCGGCATGCATGTTGCCGTAGAACCGGTTGTTCGGGCACCAGGTGTACTGCCCCTTCGCGCAGGCCGGGCAGGCGCCGCACCCGGCAATGGCACTCGCCCCCACCCGCTGGCCGACTTTCAGGTTCGGCACGCACTCGCCCAGCTTCACCACCGCGCCGACCGCCTCATGCCCGCCGTTGCCGCCCGGCATGCCTTCCTCGCGGTAGGTGTGCATTTCGCTGCCGCAGATGCCCGACATCGCCGTTTCGATCACCACCTCGCCCGGGCCGGGCACCGGTTCCGGCGCTTCGACGATCTTGACCACGCCTTTGCCCGCCATTTTGACACTTTTCATCCCGCTTCTCCTTCGTCGCTTCTCACAGCGTCCAGACCGCCACCTCGTTCGCCCCCAGAACAAAGTCGCGCGTGCTGCCGCTGGACGCAACCGTGCTGCCATCGAGGCGGAAGATAGTGCCCCTTCGCGGGGTGCCGGGCGCCGCGAACGCGTCGCGGTGCACCTTCACTTTCCCTTTCGCCTTTTTCCCCGCGGCGGCAGCAATGACGGCTGGTCCGGACGGGCTTTCGTACGCGTACGCCACGAATCCGTCGCCGCCCTCCACATCGATGCCGCGGGCGCCACGGAACCGCGCCATGACGGTTCGCTCCGCCGTTGCCGTGCGCAACGCTGCCAGCGCGTGAACGTGGCTCGCGAAAGCAGGCTCCTCGTCCAGCGTGGCGTCGCCGCCATGCACCATGAGGCAGAGCTGCATGCTGAAGGCGAAGGCAAGGGCCGCACGATCGGGTTCGTGATCCACCACCCACGAGAGGATCGTGTGCGGCATCGAGTAGCGCATAAGTTCCACGCGTTCGACGAGTTCGGGCGTCGGTTCCGAGATGCTCCAGCTCATCCACTGGTCAATGACGGGCGTGGCGAGGATGTCGCTTTCTTCTCCGATGATCACCGCACCGGGGTTGGCCGCCAGCAGCAACCGGCGCACCTTCCCCACGAGTGTCAGCGCTTCGTGATGCGCCATGTCCGGTTCTTTGCCTTTGCCGGTGAATCCGTAATCCGGCTCGTACTCGAACGGCTGGTCGTAGAACATGGAGGAGTAGCCGAGGTCGAGGTAATCGCACGAAATACGGGTGACGCGGTCCCGATGCGCCCGGGAAAATGGGCTGAAGACGTAGCTCTGGGGGCCAATGTGGTGCGACCATAGATCGCCGATGGTGTGGTTGGCGGCCCAGTTTTCGGTGCGGAAGGTTCCCGTGTAGCGTTTCTGCACGCGATCGAGAAGCTTTTTGTCCGGCAGATGCAGGCCGACGTTCGGATGGCGGAAGTTGATCAGGGCGCAGGTGCTGGTGCCCTCGCGTTCCGCCCGTGTGAGGCCGCGCGTGATGACCTGCCGTTCGTCCGGCGGGTAATCGGTGAGGTCGCGAGGGTTGTGCCGGGCGTAGTTGCCGAGGGTGAGCGTATCCCACACGCAGAGCATATCTACGCCGAATTTGCGGCCCACCGCGGCAACGTGAGGTATGCGGTCGAGGTTGCGGATCGGCGTGCCGTCGAAGCCTCGGAAGAAGACGTTCTGGAAGCCTATGCGGGATCGGATGGCCGGACGGGAGTAGTCCGGCGCATGGCGTTTGTCGAACCACGCGGCGTACCGGTCGGCGGTGGTGCGCCAGTCGCCGGTGTGGACGGAGATACCTACCGGCGGCGACGTCCACGACTGCCCGGGCTGGAGGGCGATGAGGTGAATCCAGCCGAAGGCGAGGCGGAAGTCCTCGCCGTAGCCGTCCATGTCCTCGATCCAGAAGCGGCCGTTACGCGCTTCGGTCATGTAGTTGATGTATGACAGCCCGCCGCCCTTCCCGGGGACGTCCACCCAGGGGCATGCCATCCATACGGGATAACCCCACGCGCGGCGCCTGCCGTTGCGCGCATAGTTGTTGCCGGCACCGCGGGCCACGCACCGGGGATCCACAAAGCTGTTCGCGCCCATGGCGATCTGGCCGGGTCCCTGTTCGTGCCAGCCGCCGAGAACCGGGAACGCCGTATCCAGCACCGCGCCGGAGCCGCCATTTTCGAGGTGCAGCACGAACACGAATTCGTCCGGTCCACCGGGCCGGATCTCCACGCGTGCTGAAACGCCGGTCTCCGCGCCGTCGTCCGCGACGAGGTTTGGGTAGGCGATGTCAATCCCGCCGTTTCGTGGTGTACACCGCGGGCGCTTCTGGCGACTGCTGTCGGCCACGCGGGACCACCAGTTTTCGGCCGGGATCATGGTGCGGAACAGGCACCCGTCGTTCCGGCCGTCTTTGCGCGCGTCAATGTGATCAGCGCCTGTGCGGGCGTCTGCCAGACGCAACACGGACCCCGTGCGGGCGTCGACGACCAGTTTCGCCGCGCCATGCGCAAGTGCAATCGACTTTTCGGTGACAGCTGCCATCGGTAGCTCCTTTTTCCGTCAATGGTTATTCCCACGGCGTGGCAGGCGTGTGTTCCGCATGCGCCTGGAACTGCCTTGCCCACGGCTCGTCGCTCAGGTCCACCGTTTCCGCCTGTGATTTCAGGGCGGCCGGATCAAACTCCTCGCCATTTCTTACCACCAGCGCAATGTCCGGCGGGTCGGGTATCGCGTCCAGCGGGTTCCCCCGCACCACGACGAGGTCCGCCGCCGCCTCTCTGCACAGGGTGCCCACCCGCCGGAATCCGGGGATCTTGCCGGTGGCCGAGGTGGCGGCGGCCAGCGCCTCACGCGTGTTCATTCCGGCTTCCTCCAGCAGCCGCATCTCGCGCCAGAGGCTGAGCCCCGGCGGAACCGCGCCGCAGGGGGTATCGGTTCCGGCAAGTACCGTCACTTCACGCTCCCGAAGGAGCGTGACGAAACGCTGAGCGGCCTTCAGCGCCCGTTTCCAGCGCGTCGAACCTTCCCTGTCGGGCTCCGCCGGCACCTGCCAGTTGATGATCTCCGGCGGAACGTCGCGCAACGCGGGGTGCCGTTTGTATCCCCGGAGACGCGAGCGCCACTGGGAGTCCCAGTAAGCAAGCGTCGGCGTCATTACGATCTCGCGCTCCGCGATTTCGTCCGCAAGGTACTTCTGCCGGTCGAGGGTTTGCGCGAACTCCGGCAGGCCCCATGCGTCCAGCCAGCCGGGCGGGTGGTCGGGCCAGATGTCGTGGAGAATCCCGTCGAGATGGAAGAATTCCTGCACCCCCGCCCGGGCAGGGAGGAGCATACCCGTCTGCAGGCAATGCTGGCTCACGGGCAAACCGGCGGCGTTTGCTTCCCGAACCATGGCTGGTATCCAGCCGGTCTCCAGTCCGACGTACAGCTTGATGCCGTCCCTCCCGGCCGCGGTGACCTCGCGCACGGCGCGTATCGCGTCAGAGATGTTCGTGCACGGCCGCGACGTGACCGGGTGAACCGGATTTGGGCCGTCAATAAGCGGGCCGGTGCAGAAAATGCGGGGCCATTGCCGTTTTTCCCACTCCGAGCGGCGGGCGAGGATCCAGTTCAGAGGGTTTCCCGTATCCCGGACGGTGGTCACACCGTGTGCGAGGTAGAGCGGCCCCTGCCAGCGCATGAAGTGGGTGTGGCTGTCCACCAGACCCGGAAGGATGGTACACCCCGGGTACGCCGCTATGGGTGTTCCGGCGGTGAGTTCCCGCGCCGGAAGAACGCATACGACGCGCCGGTTCTCCACCAGCACGGCCTGATGGGGGATGACACGCCGGCCGTCGAACACGCGGTCGGCGAGGTACGCGCAGAGCGCCCGGGGATCTCGTTTCGCGGGCATACGAGTAGTCCGCCTCCGTGGGTGCCCGGGGAACTTTCGGGGCGAGCATCCTGCCGCCAGCAGCACAATGCCTGCCGTCAGAAGCTAGTGTCGCACCGGTGATGTGGCAAACGGCAGGCGGCCCGCAGGGCAGGCCGCCCGCAGGGCGGCTACCACCCCTGATAGCACCAGCGGAACGGAACCGTGCTCTCCATGCGGACGAACGCGGGCGTCGTTTTCAGGATGCGCCAGCCTTCAGGCCGCCTGCGCCACGTCATCTTCAGGTCGCACGGGCTATCCCACGGGACGCGGATGATGTCGCTGGGCTCCATCTCCGGGCCGCTGCCCGCCCACATCATGGTTTTCGTGTCTACCTCGATCACATTCGGCGAAACGACGTGCCAGTTTCTGGTGACGATACGCACCGCAGGGTGGCTCCATGCGTAGATGGAACCCCATTCCGCCGCCACGCTACCGGCGCTTTCTTCGAGGTAGCGCCAGAATATCGAGCGCAAGGCGACGCCGACCGATTCCACCGTGCGGTCATCTTCCTCGCGGTAGTCGGGGTGGTAGAACGCGAGCACGGCGTCCACGTCTTCGCGTTCCAGTGCCTGCTTCCACCCGAGGAATGCATCTGACACGGCCAGTTTGGCTTCCCGGAAGGGGTCGTCCGGTGCGATGACGGGGGATGCGAGGTCTTCGATGGGCAAGCAGGCGGCGCAGAGGCGTTCCTTCTCCTCCGCGTCGGGGTGGGCACGGGGAGGTGTTTCGCCGATTCGGGGGCGTTCCACCGTGGAGTTATCCATGCCGACCCATGCACTGCAGCGACTTTCGCTGTTTGAGAAGACGAGGAAGTCGTGAAGATGAAGCGCGAACTCGATTTCCTCGGTCATCGGCGTCGCGGCGGATACGGCGTACCGGTCGCCTTCAACCGCGTCCCGAAGAATTACGGCCGTGACACCGGCGCCCGCTGAGGCAACGCACTCCTCGACCCCGCCGCGAAGCCGCCAGACGCGGTACCCGTAGTCCCCGCTGTTGGGCGTCCACCTGAGGACCACCTCGCCCGCCTCGCGAACGATTTGCACATGCGCGGGGGCCGGGGGGACCTTCAGTCTGGCAGTTTCCCCCACGAACCAGTTTTCGTGCGTGTTCATTGCCAGCGTGAGCGGGCCTACTGCGGTGCTCCACGCAGTGCCTCTCTCCGCCGGCGGGTACACGGAGTCGAGTTTTTCCCGTGCGTCTTCCGTGGAGCGCACATCGCCCGGACGCAGCACGAGCGGGAATCTGTCGAGCACCTCCTGCGGGGTTTTTGCCGTAAGTGCGGGAATCCACCCGTAACGGGGGTTGTTGGGTATCATTTCGGATTCGCGGGCGCGGTCGAACACGCCGTATGCCGCCCGTGCGAGGCGCCCCTCGCCGAGGTCGAAGCTCATGTCATCGAGCACCTGCCGGTAATCGCGGTGCCGGCGGCACCGGGGGAGATGGTATGCGGCCGGAGTGGCCGCGATGACTTCCTCCCGCGTCGGAATGAGGCGCTCGAGAATCAGCCGCCGGAACACCGGCGCAACCCATTCCTCGAATCGCCATGCGCCCTCTCCCCCGGGCCATACGTCGCGCGGCGGTTCGATGGCATACGCGGTGGCACCGGCGCTTGCCCCGAGAAGAAACATGATGGCGTACAGCGCGCCCGGCATCTCGATGGTGCCGGGGAAATACGTTCCCGGGGCGTTGTATCCGGCGTCGTGCCAGTACCACGACTGTGCTTCGACCCCCCAGGCATTCGTAGCCCCGGAAGCCCACAGGCCCATGGCGCCGGTGTGGTTGGCGTGTTTGACGAATTCGCCGTTCATCTCGTGCATCGGGATTACGTTGTCGCGATGTTCGCAGATCGCGTCAAAAAGCGCTTCATTGTCGGCAGAGCACCCAATGGCGAGGAAGCTATCGCGCTGAAGTTGCCACGTGAAGTAGAGTCCGTATTCGCCGGCGATCCGAATCGCGTCCCGCGCGTAACGGGCATTTCGGCCCATTGAGTATTCCGGGCCGCTGCCGTGGTCGGTGAAGGTGCGCTGGCTCGCTTCGCCGATTTCCAGACCCACGATGCACGGGAACGAATCCACCAGCGCGCGTATCTCTTCCATGGGGATGGTATCGGTCCGGTCGCCGTTGTCCCCCTGAATCTGCAGAGTAATCGGGACGCCGGCGGCCTGTGCACGGGTGACGAGCACCCGGTTGCGTTCCGGGTGGTGCCGTCCGATCTGAACCGACACGTGGGGGCGAATCACATCGTCAAGCCCTTCCCACAACCGGACCAATTGCCGGGCTTCTTCAGCCGGATCCGAATACGGCATCCACATGAGGACCAGCAGGGGGTGTTCAGGGGAAATCGTGGTTTTCAACGGTTGCTTCATAGTGGAATACCTCGTGGGCGATGAATCAGGAGTCCCCGGCCGGACGGGGCGTGTAATAGTTCGTAAGGGAATCTAAATAAACATTCACGGATTCTCCATGCACCCTTAATGTTTAGAGTGTTTACTTTATGCGGTTCCAAGTCGGACCGGGCTGGACAGGCGTGTCGCGTGGCGGCAATGCGTTTTGTCTCGAGCGGCTGTCCCCGGGGGGCGCCGCCGGGGGTATGGGAGCTCTGTATCCCGGCACACCACAGGAGGAATCGCACAGTGGCTGAATGGGCCCCGACCGCGTCGAGCGCGGTCATTCCCGATATCTCATTCCGTTTTCTCCAGCCGCATTTCCGTCTGCCGTTTCATGCCACCTCCACGCGGATGCTTCGTCTCCTGCGGATTCCGGTGGAGCATGTCAACACGAGAATCGAAAACGTGGATCTCCTTGCGAAGCAACAGATTCGGAAGCTGTGTGCGATGCCGAGAATGTCCACGTTCGCGATGGGGGTTCTCATCAACAGACTTGTTGCGCAGATGGCGGAACACGAGGCATACGTCAACGTCGGTGTATGGCACGGTTTCACTTATTTCGCGGGTGTTCTCAGCAATGGCGGCAAGCAGTGCATCGCGGTGGACAACTATTCCTCCGCCGACAGATTCTCCCAACAGAGGGGCATCAGACGTTTGCTGGATTACTACCCGAGAAAGGCAAAAATCGAAACCGCAAGGGCGGCATTCCGCCGGAGAATGGCGAGGTGGGGAGGCACGCACCACCGGCTGTTCGAAATCGACTACCGCGAGTATTTCCAGTACGTGCACGAAGCTCCAATCGGCGTCTACCTCTACGACGGCGATCACTCGTACGAGAACCAGTTGCTGGGGCTGAGACTCGCCGAACCGTTCTTCTCCAAAAACTGCGTGGTGGTTGTGGACGACTGCAACGACCAAGCCGTGTACCGGGCAACACGGGATTTCATTGATCAGAGCCACAACTCCTACGCCATTCTTTTTTTTCAGCGCACCTGTTGCGATCGGCATCCCACGTTCTGGAACGGCACGATGGTGTTCCAGCGCATGCCTCGTCCCCACCCGGTACCCTTCTGACACGTAGCGTTGGCTCGTGCCCCACCACGCCATATCCTTTCCACTGACACGACGGGATTCCTTTCGCGCGACAGAGCGTCCCCTGTTGAGGGCACCGGACCATGGCAAACGGACACGAGCGCGCCCACGGGCGCACGCCGGAACGCAACTGGACCATCCATCTTGTCCAGCACAGCCACACCGATATCGGGTACACCGCATCTCAGCACGAAATGCTGCCCGCCCACCTCCATTACCTCGACATGGCGCTCGACTGCTGCGACCGTACCGACGGGTACCCGGATGAAGCCCGCTTCCGGTGGACGTGCGAGGCCGCGTGGCCGGTTCGCGAATACATCCGCCGCAGGCCGTCGCGTCAGATTGACCGCCTGAGAGCCCGATGCGCCGAAGGGCGAATCGAGCCGACCGCACTCATGTTCAACATGTCGGAAATCACTCCCGAAGCGGGTCTCGTCGCGTCGCTCCAGCCCATTCGCGAAATCAACGACGCGCTGGGGATACGCATCCGGACCGCAATGCAGAACGACGTGAACGGTGTCGCCTGGGCTATGGCAGATTATCTGCCTCCGTGCGGTGTTCGCTACCTGACGATGGGTGTGCACCGGTATCGCTCCGTCCTGCTATTCAAGGTGCCGACCGCGTTCTGGTGGGAGTCTCCGTCGGGCAGCCGTATGCTCGCCTACCGCGCCGATCACTATCTGACCGGGAACTGGCTCGGGTTCAACCCCGAAAGCAGTCTGGAACACTGGATCAGCATGGGCGCGGCAGACCGTCCCGCGCTGGAAACATCGCTGGCGGAATACCTCGCCTCGCTGGAAGAGCGCGGATACCCCTATTCGCATCTCATGGTCCAGTACTCGGGCCATGAGACGGATAACTCGCACCCCTCCACCGAACAGTGCGACCTGATTCGGCGCTGGAACGAGACGCACGACCGTATCGTTCTGAAAAGTGCCACGGCCGGGGAGTTCCTCCGGTGGATGGAAGAACACCAGGGCACCGGCCTCCCGTCGCTCCGGGTGGCGTGGCCGGACTGGTGGACGGACGGGTTCGGTTCGGCGGCGCGGGAAACCGGCGCTTCGCGCGATGCGCACGCCGCGTTGTCCGCCACAAATGCTCTGCTGGCCATGGCGCGCGTGTCCGGCACCGACATTCGGGAAGCGTCCGTTACGAGGCTGACCGAGACCCGCGAACAAATCCTGTTCTACGACGAACACACCTTCGGATCGGTGGACAGCGTTGCCGATCCGCAATCGCCTTATACGTGCGAGCAATGGTCGGAAAAAGCCTCCTACGTGTGGCAGGGGGTGCAGAACTCCGCGCTTGCGCGCGAAGAGGCGCTGGGGTACCTCGCCCCGTTGAGCGACGCAGCCATGCAGCCGGTGGCGCGGGTGTACAACACGCTCAACTGGACGCGCACCGAACCCGCGCGGTTGTTCATCCCGTTTGACGTGGTACCGCGAGGGTATGCCGTCAAGATTACCGATCC
>Ga0116178_10000473_pt1 | contig 36228 bp, 33 predicted proteins | sample AD_STIC12_MetaG_FD_89880 | JGI IMG/M metagenome (GOLD analysis project Ga0116178, IMG submission 89880) | Active sludge microbial communities of municipal wastewater-treating anaerobic digesters from USA - AD_STIC12_MetaG | ecosystem: Engineered > Bioreactor > Anaerobic > Digestate | place: USA...
AGGCGACGCCCGTGCGTGCGCGCCAGGCTTCCTTCAGCTTGCCGACATTCTCGACATTGATCTGGTCGATCTGGGCAAAGCGCTGGCCTTCCGGCACGCCGCCATAGTTGCGCCAGTCGGTGACGGCCGGACCGGCCGCCACTTCGTTCTTGGTGCCCTCGACAACCGGATAGCGCTGCACAGCTCCCACGACGAGCAGCACAGCGCCAGCAGCGGTCGCAAGGCCAACCCACAGCCCGCCCGCATTGATCGGCGTCTCAGGCGTCTTGCCCATCGCGGCGCGATGCCAGGGCGTCAGGAGCCACAGGCCAACCACCAGCCACGCGGCAAGGCGCGGCAACAGGGCAAGGAAATCAACCCCTGCCTCAAGGATCGACAACACGACCCAGAGCACAACGATGCCGGCATAGATCAGCGCGCCCAGCGGCTTGCGCATGATCAGGAAAAAGGTCGTGGCCAGCAAGGCGATGCCTGACAATGCATAGGCAAATGAACCGCCCAGCATCAGCAGCTGCCCGCCATACCAGAGCAGGTAAGCGCCGACGACGCCAAGGAATGCCGCAAAGGCAAGGTTGAGATTGGCGATCAGCGTCCCAGCTTTGTCCGCCCTTGCATCGCGCGCGGCGAAGAACGTCACCGCAAGAAACGCAGCGGCCGTCAGGAAATAGAACATCGCCGCCGTAACCATGCCGGAATTCACATACAGCGGCAGTGGATCGGGGTTTTGCGGCGTAACGGCCGACAGTGGCGGATTGAGTTCGTTGAACCCACCCCACAAAGCGATGATTGCTACGACCAGATAAAAGGCCGCAAACGCCCATTGGGCGACACGCGATGCCATGCTCTCCTCCCACGCAGCCGCGATTCCAGCGCCACACACGCGCCGCCCCCGGCTTTTTTGTTAGCTTAGCTGCTGTCCGAACGCCGTGAAAGGTAAGCGCGTCTGGCTCAATTACTTTCGGCTTCACGTCGCCGTGTGATTCTGCTCGCAACGCGAGTTGACCGCATCGGGCGTCCGACCTGGCGCCGCATATAAACTCAACAAGAGCCATGTACGGCTCAATCGGCGCTCATCCTTTTTTTCAATTTGCAAGCGCCATGCACTCTGCTGCGCAGACCCACGTATCGTCGGTGGGCCGTAACGCTCAACGGTGAGGAAGGGGGCCTCGCGGCGATCGCGAAGTAGTCAGAATTTGCGATAACTATCTCGGGAAAGATGAGCTTGATTAGGCACAGAATGCGCTACTGCGCGAATTTGAATTAGGAGTGCTGACGGCCTGGGTGCGCTAGCAAAGAGCCGGATATCTAACGGCGATTGCGATGCCAGAAACGTCCGTCGGAACGCCAAACCTCAAGAAGCAGCACGCGATCTAAATGCGTTGCGAACTCAGCAGGCTGCGCTGGTACCAGCTCCCGGGCTCGAACCGGGGACCTCTAGATCCACAATCTAGCGCTCTAACCAACTGAGCTAAGCCGGCATCCGGAGCAGCGCCCTGGGGGCGCGTGCGCGAAGGCCGTGGTCTTAACGCCAAGCGCGAGCCCCCGCAAGACGCGTAAATCCACTGAATCCAGCATGCCATTTGAGGGGCGATAATGTGCGGAATGGTCTGAAAAGGCTACGTTTTGAACGATTTCGACGCACGAAGAGAGGGCGCAAGCGTTAACGCGAGCCCCCGCTGCGCCGACCCAGCATCAAACTCGCGCCCGGCTGCGCGATTGGCGCGTGGCGGAGAATGGAGTCATTCATGTCCCTCATAACCCCCAAGGCGGCGATACTATCGACCACGCTGCGCTTCCTGACCGCAGGGGGCCTCGCCCTCGGCATCGCCGTGCTGCAGGAAATCATGAAGCCTGATCGCGACTGGTCGATCATCGCCACCACACTGGCGGGGATCGTCATCGGCATTGGCGGCGGCGCCTATGGCCGCGTCAAAGCGGAAGGCCCGATCACATCGGTCCTGCCGAAATAGGCGGACGCTAGTTCTTGCCAAGCAGCCGGTTGAGCGCCTTGTCGGCTTCGGCCTTCAGGCGATCCTCGGCTGATTTCGGCGTTTCGGCTGCGGCCTGTGAAGGTTGAGCAGGCGCAGCCGGTTGGCCTTCGACAGGAGCGGGTGCAGGCGCTGGCGATGCTGGCGCCTGCGCTTCCTGCGCCGGTTTCGAGCTGCCCAGGCCCAGCTTGTCGCGAAGTCCGCCGCCGAGCTTGTTCAACTCGTTCTGGATTTGCGTGCCAGCCTTGGCCTGCAATCCAGCTGTCGCTTTCTCGCGCAGGAAGTCCCAATCGAGACTGAGCGCGACGCCGTTCCACCCCCCTGAAAGCTTCATGGGCAGGCCATAGCCATTGAGGCCGGCCTTCTTGTCCTTGAATTCGGGAAACAGGCTCAAGGCTACCTGTTGCTTGCCGATGTCGAGCGCGCCGCCGCCGGACACGGTGAAGGCGTCGGCATCCATCGTCATGCCCGTAAGCATGGCGACGCCATCCTTCATCGCAAAGCCGGCATTGAGCGCTTTGAAGTTTGTCTGCGAGTTGGAGGAGAACGCACCGAGCGAAAGGCTCTTGCTGGAAAGCGCCGTCTGGGCGGCCTTGCCTAACTCCTGCAGGTTGACGCCCTTCAGCACGCCATTGTCGAACAGGAAGTCTCCCTTGCCGACAAGCGAGCTCATCATCGCCTGAAGGTTCGTGCCCGAGCCGGCAATGTCGATCTCGACATCGCCTTTGCCTTCGACCATGTCAAAGCCCGCTGCAGCCAGCAGGAACGGCTTCAGCGCCATACCGTCGAGATTGGCCTTCAGCGCAATCGCCGGCTTCGATCCGCTGCCGTCAGCGACAAAGCTTGCGCCACCTGCGCCGCCAAAGAGAGAGGTTTGCTTCAGGTCCGCGGTCAGCTTTCCGCTCACCAGCGACACAACGATGTTCGACGGTCCGAAATCGAATTTGTCGAACTTGATGCCGCCCGTCTTGAGCACAAGCGACGCATCCGCCAGCCGAAGTGGCGAAAGGTCGATCGGCGTCGCGCCCCAGCCCGGAGTTGCCGTCGTCGCTGGCGTTGCGGTTGGCGCGCCGGAGGCCGTTGCATAAGGCGTGATGTTGATGTCGCCGGTTGTCAGCGTGCCGGTGAGGCGTGGCTTGCCGTTTGCACCGGCAAAATTCAGCGATGCCTCGCCCGATCCTTTTATGTCGTCGAACTGCACCACGGCATTCTTCAGCAGCACGTCTTTTGCGCCGCCTGACGTCTGCCCCGACAACGAGAAAGACTTGTAAACATCGCCAGCCGGCAATTGCGCGCCAGCGGCGGCCGCGAGCTTGCGCAGATCGGGCGCAGCAATCGTGAGGTTGCCGGCGAAGGTCAGTTCATCCTTGAGTCTGGCGCTGCCATTGAACAGCAAGCCCAGAAGGCCGCTGTTGTGTTCGAAATTCACATTGCTGAAGCTCAGATCACCTAGCGTGCCGGTGATCTTCGTCGTCGCTCTGGCCTTGCCAAGCGCAGCCTCTGCTGGGGCGGTAATGCTCATCGCTTTCGCGAGTTCGGCCAGTTGAGGCGCCTCCGCCGTCGCATCGAGCTGCAGCGCGATGGCCTGCGCAATCCGCGCTTCGCCCTTGAGGTCGGCATTCAGCAGCGGGCTTTCGTGCTTGGCGCCGGCGATCTTCAAGGTGATGTCGTCGAACGAACCAAGAGCCTGTCCATTCAGCGTGAGCTTGCCCAGCACGCCACGCGCGGGCAGGTCCTTGATCTGGAACGCGTCTGCCAGCTTCACGGCAGACGGCACTTCGCCGCTGAACTTGAAATCGAAGGTGGGCTTGGCGCCCAGCGCAAGCGCGCCGTCGAGCGCTGTCTTCAGCAACTCTGTGTCTAGCTTGATCGAGGCTGGCGTGGTCACGCCATCCATCATTGCCTTCGGGTTGTCGATGCGTGACTCAAGTTTGAACGCCAGATCGTTGGCGAATCCCGACGCGTTGAACGACAGGGGCTTGTCCAGCGCCTGCATATCGGCGGACAGGTTCAGCTCACGCAACGTCTGGATGCTCTTGGACTGGCGGTCGTCATACGAGACCTTGCCGTTCTCGATCCGCACATCGCGCAGGGCGGCGCCCATTGATCCGCCCTGTTGCGGCGGCTCGCCTTCCTTTGGCGGCGCGGCTCCGAAATCGAACGTCCAGTTGTTCTTGCCGTTTTCGAGATTCACCAGTCCGATCGTCGGCTCGACCAGCACGAACTCCTCGATCTCGACATTCTGGAACAACAGGGGCCAGAGGGCGACGGCAGCCCGGAGCTCCTTCATCGAGGCAAAGGGCGCATCCCCGAACCCATCCGGGTTCGCAATCGTCGAGGCGCCGGCGCGGGCTTCCAGGCGCGGGAAAATGCTGACGCCGATATTCCCCGTCACTTTGACCTGGCGGCCAAGGACTTTCGAGGCTTCTTCCTCGATCTTGGCCCGATACACCTCCTGGGGGATCAGGTTCGGCACGATCAGCAGCGCGCCCAGCAGGAGCACCAGAACACCGCCGGCGATGAGAAGGATCCGTCGCATCGTTTCCTCTTTGCTTTCCGCCAGTTAAACACAAATTGCGACCGTGGCGCCACCAAGGCAGGCGGTGCGGTCAGAAAGCTGAAAATCCTCGGAAATCCACTGTTAAGGTGGCGTAGGACCTGAGTTGAGGCCCGCAAGCTTTACCGAAGGGTGCGCCCACCTTAAGTCGAGCCTCCACGATCGGGGCGGACGGCCCCAGAGGACGCGATTTTGACGCTTGAACAGGACCTTTCGGCCTACGCGGAGCGTTTCAAGACGCGCCCGACGCGCAAGAAGCCGCTGCCGGCTCACCTGCAGCGTCTCGAAGCCGAAAGCATCTTCATCATGCGTGAAGTGGCCGCCGGCTTTGAAAACCCGGTGATGCTGTATTCCATCGGCAAGGACTCGTCGGTGATGCTGCACCTCGCCATGAAGGCGTTCTGGCCATCACGCCCGCCGTTTCCGTTCATGCACGTCGACACGACCTGGAAGTTCCGGGAGATGGTAGCGTTCCGGGACCTGATCACGGAGAAGCTCGGTCTCGAGCTGATCGTTCACATCAACCAGGACGGGCTGAAGCGGGGCATCAACCCGTACACGTCCGGTTCCAATCTCCACACCCAGGTGATGAAGACCGAGGGCCTGCGGCAGGCGATGGACAAGTACCGGTTTGATGCGGCGTTCGGCGGCGCGCGTCGCGATGAAGAGAAGAGCAGGGCGAAGGAACGCATTTTCTCGTTCCGCACCGAGAACCATGGCTGGGACCCGAAAAATCAGCGCCCGGAACTCTGGAGCCTCTACAATACTCGCAAGGCGCCGGGCGAAAGCATCCGCGTCTTCCCGATCTCCAATTGGACCGAGCTCGATATCTGGGCCTACATCGCTGAAGAAGAGATTCCGATCGTTCCGCTCTATTACGGCAAGAAGCGGCCGACCGTCATTCGCGACGGCCAGATTTTCATGGTCGACGACGAACGCACGCCGATGCAGCCCGATGAAAAGCCGGTTGATCGGATGATCCGCTTCCGCACGCTGGGCTGCTACCCGCTCACCGCCGCCATCGAAAGCGATGCCCAAACGCTGGACGATATTGTCGGCGAAATGCTGACCGCGCGCACATCCGAGCGTTCCGGCCGCCTGATCGACCATGACGAAAGCGGCTCGATGGAGAAGAAGAAGCGCGAGGGCTATTTCTAATGGCCACGAAGGTTACCCCACTGCGCGCTCCTGCGACACCCGCTTCGGTTCGCGAACTCGCTGCCGCCGAGAAAGGCGTGCTGCGCTTCATCACCTGTGGCTCTGTCGATGATGGGAAGTCCACGCTGATCGGCCGGCTGCTCTACGACACCAAGCTGATCTTCGAAGACCAGCTCGCCACCCTGAAGCGCGACAGCGTCAAGCATGGCACGCAAGGTGAGAACATCGACTTCGCGCTTCTGCTCGATGGGCTTGAGGCTGAGCGTGAGCAGGGCATCACCATCGATGTCGCCTACCGCTTCTTCTCGACCGACAAGCGGAAATTCATCGTCGCTGATACTCCCGGCCACGAACAGTATACCCGCAACATGGCCACCGGCGCTTCGACCGCCGACCTCGCGGTGATCCTGATCGATGCGCGCAAAGGCGTGCTGCCGCAGAGCAAGCGTCACACCTACATCGCCAACATGCTTGGCGTCCGGCACATCGTCGTGGCCGTCAACAAGATGGATCTCGTCGACCATAGCCGCGCACGCTTCCACGAGATCGTCGCGAGCTACCTGCAGATCGCCGAGAACCTTGGTTTCGAAACCATCACGCCGATCCCGATGTCCGCCCTGAAGGGCGAGAATGTCACGAAGCGGGCCGAGACAATGTCGTGGCATGATGGCCCGACGCTGCTCGAACATCTCGAATCCATCGAGATCGCGGACGACCGCGCCAACGCGCCGTTCCGTCTTCCGGTCCAGTGGGTGAACCGCCCCAATCTCGATTTTCGCGGTTTCTCCGGCACCGTCACGTCTGGCTCGATCAAGCCAGGCGACGAGGTCGTCGTCACCAAGTCGGGCAAGACGTCAAAGGTCAAAGCCATCGTCACGGCTGATGGCGACCTGCCGCAAGCATCTGCGGGCCAAGCCGTTACGCTGGTTATCGCCGACGAGATCGACGCCTCGCGTGGAGACATCTTCGCGTCGCCCGATGCGCGTCCCGAAGTTTCGAACCAGTTCACCGCCAATATCCTCTGGATGACCGAGGAAGAGCTCACCACAGGCCACGCCTATTTCCTGAAGATCGGCGCGCAGACGGTGCAGGCGACGGTCACCTCGATCCGGCACAAGATCGACATCAACACGCTCGAGAAAGCGCAAGGTCATTCGCTTGGCCTCAACGAGATCGGTTTCTGTAACATCTCTACTAGCCAGCCGATCGCCTTCGACCCTTACAAGGCAATCCGCGAAGGCGGGGCCTTCATCCTGATCGACCGCTTCACCAACCAGACGGTTGCAGCGGGCATGATCGAGTTCACGCTCAGCCGCTCCACCAACGTTCATCGCCAGGCGACGGACGTCACCAAGGCGTCGCGCTCGCTTCTGAAGGGTCACAAGCCGGCCATCCTGTGGTTCACAGGCCTGTCGGGCGCCGGCAAGTCTACGATCGCCAATCTCGTCGAGCGCAAGCTCGCCGCCATGGGCGCCCACACCTACGGCCTCGACGGAGACAATATCCGTCAGGGGCTCAACAAGGACCTAGGCTTCACCGATGAAGAGCGCATCGAGAACATCCGCCGCATCGGCGAAGTCGCGAAGCTGTTTGTCGACAGCGGCTTGATCGTCACCGCTAGCTTCATCTCGCCCTTCCGTGCAGAGCGCGACATGGTTCGCGGTCTCGTGGACAAGAGCGAATTCATCGAAGTGTTCGTGGATGCGCCGCTTGCCGTAGCCGAAAGCCGCGATCCCAAAGGCCTCTACAAGAAGGCCCGCGCTGGGCAGATCCGGAACTTCACCGGCATCGATAGCCCGTACGAGCCGCCGCAGAGCCCCGAACTCCGCCTCGATACGTCAAGCGCAACGGCGGAAGTTCTGGCCGATCAGGTCATCGCTTACCTGCACAAGCAGGGCATCGTCGGGTCGTCGGTGGATCAGTCGCTCGATTTCAGTATCTGAGGTCGCGCTGCCGCTGCGGTTCGCGGGGCAAATCGAGGCTTGCTCCGCAAGTGTTACTATGTAACACAAGCGCGCGGTCGGTTCGGCTGGCAACGGAATCCTGATGGCTGGCTCTGAAGCAGCAATTGTCCTCGGCGCGGGCGCGCTCTCCGTCGCCGGCGTGGCGTTCGCGCTGCTGGCCGCGACGATGGCCAAGCGCGTCACGGATTTTGTAGGCCTTCTCGGCGGCGTCGTGATCCTGCTCGTCGCGATCACGCACCTTGCGCCCGAAGCGTTGGAAGCGGGCGATGTCCAGCGCATGTTCCTGTTCGGCGGCGCGGCCGTCGGCATCGTGCTGGAGCTGATCTTCCGCGCCCGCTCAACACCGTCGCCGTCTACCCAGCGACTGGCAGCGTGGCTGGGCGTCGTCCTGCTGGCCATTCACTCCACGCTCGATGGTGCGGTCTACACGGCCGTGTTCTGGCATGGCGAAGGCTCGGGCCTGCTCGCATCCCTCGGCCTGATCCTCCACGAAGCGCCCGAGGGTGTTGTCGCCATGGCGCTCGCCCTGCAAGCGGGCCTGCGCCCACCCATCGCCGCGACTGCCGCCATCCTTGCATCGTCCGTCACCACGCCGATCGGGTGGATCCTTGCCCACGCCATCGGCGAATCGGGACACGACGTGATGCAGGCCATGTTCGCCGCTTCCGCTGGCCTTCTGCTCTATGTCGGCTGGCACCTCATCGCAGGCGGCTGGCGTGCGCTCAGGACCAAAAGCCAGCCCTGATGGCGCAACGGCGCCGCACGAAATTCAGCGAAACACGGCGTATCGCGCACGAGTCTTGCGAAGATTGATGGCCCTATCGCGCCACACGCGCTTCATTCCCCGGCCATCGCGGCATATATCTTCGGCAAACGCCGGAGACTCTCATGGCCGATCTTTTTGAAAACCCGCTTGGCACCGACGGCTTCGAGTTCGTCGAGTACACATCCCCCAATCCGCACGAGCTTGCGAAACTGTTCGAGGCTTTCGGCTTCACTGCCGTCTCGAAGCACCGTTCCAAGAATGTGGTCCGCTACAAGCAGGGCGACATCAACTTCATCCTGAATATGGAGCCGTCAGGCCAGCCTGCAGCCTTCCGTGGCGTGCATGGCGCCGGCGCCAACGCGATGGCCTTCCGCGTGAAGGACGCCGCCAAGGCCTACGCCGAAGCGCTGAAACGCGGCGCTGAGCCCGCTTTCACTACAGCAGGCCCGATGGAGCTGAACATTCCCGCCATCCAGGCCATTGGCGGCGCGTACATCTATCTTGTCGACCGCTACGGCGCACACGGCATCTATGATGTGGACTTCATTCCGATCCCGGGCGCGGACGAGAAGAAGAATTCCGTCGGCCTAACTTATCTCGACCACCTCACGCACAACCTGCATCGCGGCAACATGAGCAAGTGGGCCGACTACTACGAGCGCATCTTCAACTTCCGCGAGATCCGCTATTTCGACATTGAGGGCAAACAGACCGGTCTCGTCTCGAAGGCCATGACCAGCCCGTGCGGCAAGATCCGCATCCCGCTCAACGAGAGCCGTGACGACAAGAGCCAGATCGAGGAATTCCTGAAGGACTATGGCGGCGAGGGCATCCAGCACATCGCGCTCGGCACCGACAACATTTACGAAAGCGTCGAAGCGCTCCGCGCGCACGGTATCCCGTTCCAGACCGCGCCTGACACCTATTTCGAAGGCATCGGCCAGCGCATCGGCAACCACGGCGAAGACGTGCCGCGCCTGCAGAAGAACCATATCCTCATCGACGGCGCGCCAACACAGGGGCAGGGCCTGCTGCTCCAGATCTTCACCGCCAACCAGATCGGCCCGATCTTCTTCGAGCTGATCCAGCGCAAGGGCAATGAGGGCTTCGGCGAAGGCAACTTCCGCGCGCTGTTCGAAAGCATCGAAGCGGATCAGATCAGGCGTGGTGTGTTGAAGGAGGCATGAGACCATGCCCACTGGGGCGAAGTCGGAGCGTAGCGACAGAATGGGGGCCTTGGTCGCCGCTGCTGTCGCGGCTTGGGCAACGATAGCAGCTGTGGTGCTGCTGTTATTCGTCATCCCAGGCATATGGTTTAATGGCCCGCTTTTTCTTCCGTTTGTCGCCAGCGTGATCCTTCCAGCCGTAGTTTTTGGTTTCGTCTTTGCATCTATTGTGACTGCAATCATCGGTTGGCCGGCGCTGTTTCTCGCCGAGTCGCTCAAACTGACACGATGGTGGCATGCGACTCTTATTGGCGGAGCGTCAGGCCTTCTCGTCGGCGCAATTCCCGTTTTCACGACAAAGTCGCCACAAGCTTTTCCACTGACTATGGCATTCATGTTGGTTTGTGTCGTTGCGGGCGCGCCCGCTGGTCTTGCGGCGTGGAACGTTCGTTGGCGAGAGAAACGAGTCGCATGACCCGCACCACAATCATCTGCAATTTCTGCGTCATCGGGCAGGCATCGAAATGACAACGTCCCCCTCAATCGAAGGCTCGTGCATGTGCGGGCAGGTGAAGCTGCGCGTTACCGCTCCGCCCATCATGACGGCTGCATGCCATTGCACGGGATGCCAGAAGCTAAGCGCCAGCGCGTTCTCGCTCACGGCGATGATCCCGGCTGGGGGCGTTGAGGTGATTGGCGAGACTGCCATCGGCGCGCTGCACAATGCATCGAAGTACGAGTACTGCCCGAATTGCCTCAACTGGCTCATCACGCGACCGGCTGGCATGCCGTTCGTCAATGTGCGGCCGACCATGTTCGACGTTCCGGCCTGGTCTACGCCGTTCATGGAAACCTGCGTCAGCGAGCGTCTTCCATGGGCGCGCACGGTGGCGAAACACAGCTTCCCGAAATATCCTGCGCCTGATCAATACGGTCCGCTGATGGCGGAATACGCAGCGCAGGCAGGGTAACGTGATCAACGAGACGATCCTCTACGGTTACTGGCGCTCCTCGGCGACCTACCGCACGCGCATTGCGCTGAACCTGAAGGGCGTCGCTTACAAGACTGTCGGCGTTCATCTGCTGAAGCACGAGAACGTCAGCCCGGAGCACCTGGCCCGCCACCCATCAGGCCGCGTGCCCATCCTTGAAATCGACGGCCAGCGCATTGGCCAGTCCATGGCGATGGTGGAGTATCTCGACGAAACCCGCCCCGAGCCGCCGCTGCTCCCGCGCGACGCCATCCTCCGCGCTCACGTTCGCGACCTGAAAGACCAGATCGTCGCCGACATCCACCCGCTCAACAACACATCCACGCTCGCCCGCCTGCGCTCGCAATTCGGCGCCGACGATGCGGCCATCGCGAAATGGTACGAGCACTGGATCGTCCGCGGCTTCCAGGTGCTGGAACAGATGCTGCCGTCGACCGGCGATGTCTGTGTCGGCGCCGCCGTGACACTCGCAGACATCGTCCTTGTGCCGCAGGTCACCAACGCCCGCCGCTATCCGCAGATCGACCTGAAGCAGTTCCCCAACATCCTGCGCATCGACGCAGCGCTCCGACAGATCGAAGCCTTTTCCAAAGCCGCACCCGAAAATCAGCCGGAGGCGAAAGAAGCTCCATGACCAAAGGCAAGTGGATCCCCGTCCAGGGCGCTCAGGGCAAGCATTCGAAGCAGGCCCACGCCGACATGCCAGAGGGCACGTTCGAGCGCGAGATGTCGAAAGAGGGTTTCTTCGGTCCCGCCGCTTTCTTCCATCACCGCAAGCCGCCAACGGGCTGGAGCAATTTCGACGGTCCGCTCCGTCCGCGCGCGTTCGACCTGACCAAATTCGACGACTTCACCCACTCGCCTTGGGAAGCGCCGGTCATCCTGTCGAACAAGGCCACCGAAGTCCGCATGTGGCATCTCACGGCGCCGATGAATGGCTATGCCCGCAATGGCGATGGCGACACGCTGCTGTTCATCCACGAAGGACACGGGCATCTCTGGACCGATTGGGGCCATCTCACCGTGGAGGAAGGCGACTACGTCTACCTGCCGCGCGGAACGATGTTCAACCTCGACAGGCACACCTCCAACGGCTTCCGCATCCTCACTATCGAAGCCACGAACACTCACTTCACGTTGCCAGATCGCGGCCTGCTTGGCCCCCATGCCCTGTTCGATCCGGCGATGCTGCAGTCCCCCGTCATCGATCAGGATTTCATCGATCGCCAGAAAGACAGCGGCGAATGGAAGGTCTGGATCAAGAAGCGCGGGCAGGTCTCGACCGTAACCTACCCCTACAATCCGCACGACGCCGTCGGCTGGCACGGCGATCTCGCCCCCGTGAAGATCAACGTTCGCGACCTGCGCCCTGTCGCCTCACACCGCTACCACCTGCCTCCATCTGTCCACACGACCTTCCTGTCGGATCGCTTCGTCGTCTGCACCTTCTGCCCGCGCCCGTTCGAGACCGACCCCGGCGCACTGAAAGTGCCGTTCTTCCACAACAACGACGATTTCGACGAAGTGCTCTTCTACCACGCTGGCGACTTCTTCAGCCGCGACAACATCAAGGCCGGCATGATGACGTTCCACCCGTCAGGCTTCACGCATGGTCCGCATCCCAAGGCGCTGAAGAAGATGCTGGTGCAGGACAAGCCGATGACCGACGAATACGCTGTCATGATCGACACACGCGATCCGCTGGACGTTGGCGAGCGCGCAAACGCCGTGGAGAACACGGCCTACGTCGATAGCTGGAAGACGAAAGACTGACCTAGCGCTTCGCGTTCGCGTAGTTGAGCCCGGCGACAAGAACTGAAACCGGCATCAGGTAGGCGCAAACGGCGGCATAAAAGCAGGCGCGGGTGAAATACATGGGCGTCAACTCCCGAAGCGGCGTCCTCGCGCATTATGCGCGGTTGGGTGCGGGGTCGTGAACTCTGTTACGCTTCTGGCAGGATGCTCGCCGACTGTTAACGAGCTATGGAGATTGCCGAACCCGCTCCGCGCGCCATGTTCAGACGCGATATCTGGCGTCTTCATTCCAGGGAGAATTTCATGATCCGTTTGTTTGCTGCGACCGCCCCCGCCGCTCTGCTCATGTCTGCTTGCAGCGGCGCGATGCCCGCGCCAGTAGCTCCCATTGCGCCAGCTGCAGCTCCACCCGCCGCAGGGGTAGTGACTGTCGCCGCCATGAACCTGATGTGCGGCGGGACGAGCTTCCGCGTTTCTTTCCAGAAAACACAGGCCGAAGTCATCAACGATGACGGCACAACAATCAGTCTGCCCTTGCTCGCGCCGGCCGCGGACGCCGAGCCGGGCGTCGCAACCTACACCGACGGCAGGATGACTTTCGTCAAATCCGGCGGTCGCGAAACCTCCACGGTCGTCCGCTTCGCGCGCGGTCGGATGGCCTTCCAGAATTGTGCTATCGCGCAGCACTGAGGCCCGCAAAACCGGGCTGTCACAAAATCCCGCGCAACAAATCACGCGCTCTTGTGAGAATTGTCGCGCGGGCGTTTGCCCCGAGCCGAAATTGGCGGCATAGACTCTCTTTATGAAGCTCGCCTCCATAAAAAACGGACGTGATGGGCGGTTGGTCGTCGTGTCGCGCGATCTCACACGTTACGCTGACGCTACGCACATAGCGCCCACGCTCCAGTCTGCGCTCGATAACTGGAAGCGCGCCGCCCCACGGCTGGAAACCCTGGCGGAAGAGGTTGAGCTCGGCTCTGTGCCGACTGAGCGCTTCCACGAGCATGAATGCGCCTCGCCACTTCCGCGCGCTTATCAGTGGGCCGATGGCTCTGCCTACGTGAACCATGTGCAGCTCGTCCGTAAGGCTCGCGGCGTCGAGATGCCCGAAACCTTCTGGACCGACCCGCTGATGTATCAGGGCGGCTCCGATAGCTTCCTCGGCCCCCGCGACGACATCCCGCTCGCTGATGAATCCTGGGGCTGCGACATGGAAGGCGAAGTCGCCGTCATCACGGGCGATGTTCGCCCCGGCGCAACGCACGAAGAAGCGCAGAAATCCATCCGCCTGATCATGCTTGCGAACGATGTTTCACTCCGCAACCTGATCCCCAACGAACTCGGCAAGGGTTTCGGCTTCTTTCAGTCCAAGCCCTCGTCGGCCTTCTCGCCCGTCGCAGTCACGCCTGACGAACTCGGGCCGATGTGGGATGGCGACCGTCTCAACGGCACGCTGTCTGTAAAACTCAACGGCGAACTGTTCGGCAAGGCGTCAACGCGCGTCGACATGACGTTCGATTTCCCGACCTTGATCGCCCACGCCGCCCGCACCCGTTCATTGTCTGCGGGCACGATCATCGGCTCCGGCACCGTCTCGAACCGTGACGAGGATGGAGGCCCAGGCAGGCCCGTGGCCGACGGAGGTGTCGGATATTCGTGCATCGCAGAACTCAGAATGGTCGAAACCATCACCCAGGGCTCGCCGAAGACAGGTTTTTTGAAGCATGGCGACCGGGTTGAGATAGACATGCAGGATGAACGTGGCCGGTCGATTTTCGGCCGTATCGATCAGACTGTCGGCAAGGGCTGAGCCCCGCGGCGCGGGCGCAAGGAAAGCAGAACGATGGCGGGTAAGATTTTTTCGGACGCGAAAGCGGCTCTCGAAGGCAAGCTGTTCGACGGCATGACGATCATGGCCGGCGGCTTCGGCCTTTGCGGCATCCCCGAAAACCTGATTGCTGAAATCAAGCGCGCGGGCGCGAAGAACCTTACCGTCATTTCGAACAATGCCGGCGTTGATGGCTTCGGTCTCGGCGTTCTCCTGAACACCAAGCAGGTCAAAAAGATGATCTCGTCTTACGTGGGCGAGAACAAGGAATTCGAACGCCAGTATCTCTCCGGTGAACTCGAGCTGGAATTCAATCCGCAGGGCACGCTGGCGGAACGTTGCCGCGCTGGCGGCGCCGGCATTCCCGGCTTCTACACAAAGACAGGCGTCGGCACGATCGTGGCGGACGGCAAGGAACACCGCGAGTTCAACGGCCAGACCTATATCCTCGAAACCGCGCTCATCTCCGATCTCTCGATCGTCAAGGCGTGGAAGGCCGATGCGCAGGGCAATCTCGTCTTCCGCAAGACGGCACGCAATTTCAACCCGGACATGGCGACTGCCGGCAAGTTCTGCGTTGCTGAAGTCGAGGAGATCGTGCCTGTCGGTTCGATCGACCCCGACCACATTCACCTGCCGGGCATTTTCGTGAACCGCATCATCCAGGGCAAGTTCGAGAAGCGCATCGAGCAGCGCACCGTCCGCAAGAGGGCCGCGGCCTGATGCTTCGCGTCCGCGTCCTCCTGCAGCCTCTCGCTGGCGGCGATCACCAGACCGTCTGGGATCGCCCGCTGCACGTGAAGCACGAGGATCGCAAGCTCAAGGAATTCCGCGAGCTGTCCTGGGACACGCAGAAATTCGGCGAGCAAATGGAAATGCGGTTTGAAGACGGCGCCGGCAGCCACTGCCGCATCGACGCTTCATTTCAGGGCGCCCACATCATCGCCATTGAAGGCGGCCATCAGGTCGATCTCACCTTCATGGGCAGCAATTATCGCGTCTGGTAGACGACGGACTATAGGAGACGACGAATGGCCTGGGATCGCGATCAGATGGCCGCCCGCGCGGCGAAGGAGCTGGAGGATGGCTTCTATGTGAACCTCGGCATCGGCATTCCGACGCTGGTGGCGAACCACATTCCTGAAGGCGTCGACGTCACGCTGCAGTCGGAAAACGGCATGCTGGGCATGGGTCCTTTCCCGTTCGAAGGCGAAGAAGACCCAGACCTTATCAACGCTGGCAAGCAGACGATCACCGAGCTTGATCGCTCCGTCTATTTCTCGTCGTCGCAATCGTTCGGCATGATCCGCGGCGGCCATATCGACCTCGCCATTCTCGGCGCGATGGAAGTGTCCGAAACCGGCGACCTCGCCAACTGGATGATCCCCGGCAAGCTCGTGAAGGGCATGGGCGGCGCCATGGATCTTGTCGCGGGCGTCAAGCGCGTCGTCGTCATCATGGACCACGCCAGCAAGGCCGGCGAAACCAAGCTCCTCAAGGAATGCTCGTTGCCGCTGACGGGCAAGGCAGTTGTCGATCGCATCATCACCAATCTCGGCGTGTTCGACGTCGTGGACGGCGGCCTGAAAGTGGTTGAGATTGCTCCCGGCGTGACGCGCGACGAAATCAACGCAAACACGCAGGCAAAGCTGGTCTAGGGAACAGGCATGAAGCTGCGATCGGTCCTGAGCGTCGCGGGCGCGGTGGCGCTCGCAGCCGCATGTTCCGCCGGCCAACCCGCGCCGTCGCTTGCAGGAAACTGGTCCGGGACGATCACCTGCTACAGCATGGAATCCCCGCTCTCCATGACCATCGACGCCGCCAAACCTGCGCAAGCGGCAATGGCGATAGGCGATGGTGGCGTGTTCCCATGGGAGGCATCCGTTACGGTCGATGGCTCCCGCGCCGTCACGATCAAGTCGACCATTCAGAGCGGCGATGCCCAGCTTCTCACGGGCACGCTTGATGCCGCCGGAGCCACCATCAGCGGTGCGATAGAGCGCCAGCTCTGCAACAAGTTCACGCTCGTCCGCCAGCCCTGATACAGCGCCGACAAAATCCCGCCTCAAACTCCGACAATGATCATTGGCTCCCGGGGGGCTTCCATGATCCGTGCAATCACTGTCGCCGCGCTGTGTACGCTTTCGCCGTTCGCCCATGCTCAGGAAATCACCGGCGAGTGGGCTGGCAGGTACATCTGCAATCAGGGTGTCACGCAACTGCATCTCACGATCCAGAAGACCGGCGCCGGCAAAGGCATCACCGCCACCTTCAATTTCGGCCCGCCGCCTGAAAATCCCGATGTGCCGAAGGGCGCCTACGCCATGCGCGGCACATACGACCCCGCCACGCGCCGCATGAAGCTTGAAGGCGAGCGTTGGCTGAAGCAGCCCATCGGCTATGTCATGGTCGGACTGGATGGGAAGGTGGCGCAGACCGGCGAAAATATCACCGGCTACATTCCTGATCTTCTCGGCTGCACGGACTTCGAAGTTCGCCGCACAGCCGAGCTGATCGGATGAAGGGCGTCAGGCTCGCCGCACAAGCGATAGCACGACGAGGATAACCACGGCGCCGATTGTGGCGTAGAGAATGCTGGTCAGCAGCGGCTCTCCCGTCGAGAAGCCAAGCCCAGCTTGTGGCAGCAGCCACGAGGCCAGCAGCGCGCCAAGAATACCGATCACGATATTGCCGATCAGGCCAAAGCCCGCGCCTTTGACAATGACGCCGGCCAACCAGCCGCCGATTGCGCCGATAAGCAGCGCGATCAGAATACCTTCAAGTGTCATGATAATTTCCCCGAGGCGCCAATCGCCCCCATTTTACTCAAACGTCCTGCTGCGGTCATCGTTCCCATCAGGGCGCCAGCCGCCGCGCGCCTGCATCAAAAGAGGAACGAGGCAGTCTGCGAACCGTTGCTTTCCCGAATCCAGATTTGGGGAATGACGCATGGTCCTGAGCACAACGTCGCTTCTTCTCATTGTCGTGCTGCTGGTCCTTGTGCTCGGCACTGTGCCGTCATGGTCCCACAGTCGCAGCTGGGGTTACGCACCGTCAGGCACGCTCGGCACGATCCTCGTCATCGTGCTGATCTTCGCCTTGCTCGGCTATCTCTAGACCTTGCGCACAGGCGGCACTTTCCACGATCGGTTCCTCAGCTCGGCCCTCGGCAGGTAGGCCCGCAACGATAGGCGTATCGTGTCCGCCGCTGCTGGCAGCCAGTTCGCAGCCAATGCACCCGTTGGCTGCTCCCGCTGGATCAGGATATCGATCGACCCATCCGCGTTCTTCACCAGCCCCGCCGTGCGATCTCCGACCGAGAAGCGGTTGATCGGGTTCTGCACCAGGAAGAAGCGTCCATCCGCTTCCGCCTGATACATCGTCAGAGACCAGAACGCGTCAGCCGGCACGCCGCCGGCCGGAATTCGCCACACATACTTGTTCGCGCCGTTCAGCGCAGCGCCGATCTCGTCCGTGGTCGCCTGGAAGTACATCGCCTCTGCTTCCGGCAGCGCCGCCAACCCGCCCAGCGCAATCGTCGCGCGCAGATAGTCGCTCGCCGAAGCCTCTCCGACGCCCTTCTCCTGATAGCCCCACCCATTCACGACCAACTCGCGGAAAATGAATTTCTCTTTCAGCGTGGCGAGGCCTTTCGGGAGGTAAGCATTCCACATCGCGATCAGCTCTGCAGAAGGCGTCGCCCCTGCGCCGATGCCGACCTTGGCAAAATTCCCCGCCCGGGCGGTGTGACCCAGCCCGCCCGGCGAACGCGCCAGCATGTCGTTCACCACCGCAAGGAAGTTCGCCGCATCCTCGGAGCTCGTGCATTTCACTCCGAACGGTTTCGGTGCGCCTGCGCCCAGTGGCTTGATCCTGATCTTGTCCTGCACGGCCTTCGCAGCAGCGAGGTCGCTCGGCCCCTCAACCACCACGCGGCCCAGCATCCACACATCGTTGGTGGACGCGCGGAACACGGTCACGCCCGCTGGCGCAGTTCCCGTCCATTGCGGCCCCACGACCCAGAACGCGCCGCCCTGGCCCTTGGTCAGCCGCGTTCCGATCCCGGCAAAGTTGTCCGAGAACGCATCCATGAACGTGATGTTGAAATACCGTCCCGTCTCGGTCGGCGCGGTCACCTCGATCGGCCCGCCCGAAAGCTCCAGCTGCGCCGAAGAATAGACCGTGTCGTTGTTCGGCGCCGTGATCTGCCGCGACGTGTGATCGGAAAGAACAGCCCGCCCGCCCAGCTTGTTCAGTCCCGGCAACTGCGCCCGGTTCTGTCCTGTGCGTGCAATCTCATAGAGCGGGAAGGCGTAGAAGAACGCCGCTTCGATCCCTGCCTCGTTCGCGTCTACCGGCCCGGCTATCGCTGCTGTCTGGCATCCCGCCGCCCCCAGAACGCCAACTGCGCTCATTCCCCAAAGCACATCCCGCCGACGCATGAATTCCTCCGCGATACCGATTGGTACCATTGTGCGATCCGCCCATTCTGGCAAGTCCTTCTGCCGCTAGAAACAGAAACGTGCTCGCGCTGCCCCATGCAGGGCTCTTCTCTGTCTTCAGTTTCGGGAAGCAGCGCAGATCGGAATCGCGGACAAAAAAAACCCTGGGCCGCTGCACGAGGCCCAGGGCAGTTCCTCCTCATTCTCCCTCAGGAGACGTCGTTAGATAGAACGCGCAAACGGCGCGTTGGATGCACGCTCGCGATTACTTGAGATCGAAGCGATCGAGGTTCATGACCTTGGTCCACGCAGCGGCGAAGTCCTTCACGAACTTCTCCTTCGCGTCACTGGCGCCGTAGACTTCCGCAAGCGCGCGAAGCTGCGAGTGCGACCCGAAGATCAGGTCAGCGCGCGTGCCCGTCCACTTCACCTGGCCCGACTTGCGGTCCTTGCCTTCGAACAGGTTGTCGTTGCCGGCAGCCGCCGTCCACTTCACACCCATGTCGAGAAGGTTGACGAAGAAGTCGTTCGACAGCGTACCCGGCCGCGTGGTCAGCACACCAAGCTTGGCGTCGCCGACCTGCAGAACGCGCAGGCCGCCGACCAACGCGGTCATCTCCGGCCCGGTCAGCTCGAGCAGCTGCGCACGGTCAACCAGATGGTCCTCGATCGGCATGATCGGCTTGCGCACATAGTTGCGGAAGCCGTCAGCCTTCGGCTCAAGCCATGCGAAGGATTCGACTTCCGTCTCTTCCTGTGTGGCGTCCGCACGGCCTGGCGTGAAGGCGAGCTTCACATCGACGCCGCCAGCCTTCGCTGCTTTCTCGACCGCCGCATTGCCCGCCAGCACGATCAGATCGGCCAGCGAGACCTTCTTGGCCCCAGCGTTGAACTCCTTCTGGATGCCTTCCAGTGCAGCGAGCACTTTCGCGAGTTCGGCAGGTTTGTTGACCTCCCAGTTCTTCTGTGGCGCAAGGCGAACACGCGCGCCATTGGCGCCGCCCCGCTTGTCCGACCCGCGGAAGCTCGAAGCCGAAGCCCACGCGGCTCCGGCAAGTTCGGAAACCGAAAGCCCTGTGGCGAGAATCTTCGCCTTCAGCGCTTCAGCATCCGCAGCATCGATCGTGCTCGGTGCGCCCGAAATCGGGTCCTGCCAGATCAGCGTTTCCTTCGGCACCAGCTTGCCGCGATAGAGCGCTTTCGGACCCATGTCGCGGTGGGTCAGCTTGAACCAGGCCCGCGCAAACGCATCAGCAAACTCTTTCGGGTTTTCGAGGAAGCGCTTCGAGATCTTGCCGTAAGCCGGGTCCATGCGCAGGGCCATGTCGGCCGTGGTCATCATCGGCGGGTGCTTCTTGGTCTTGTCGTGTGCGTCTTCAACCAGGTTGTCGCCCGTGTTGCCTTTCGGCTTCCACTGATGCGCGCCAGCCGGTGACTTCGTCAGCTCCCATTCGAATCCGTATAGCGTTTCAAGGAAGCCCATGTCCCACGTCGTGGGTTTCGGCTTCCACGCGCCTTCGATGCCCGACGTGATGGTGTGGCCCGCCATGCCGCTTTCGAATGACGAGTTCCAGCCCAGGCCTTGCGCCTCGATGTCCGCGCCTTCCGGCTCCTTGCCGACATGGCTTTCCGGGCCTGCGCCGTGCGCCTTGCCGAAGGTGTGACCGCCGGCGACCAGCGCCACGGTCTCTTCATCGTTCATCGCCATCCGGCCAAAGGTTTCGCGGATGTCGCGCGCAGAGAGCAGCGGATCGGGGTTCGCATCCGGGCCTTGCGGGTTGACGTAGATGAGCCCCATCTGCACCGCCCCGAGGTTGCCATGCAGGTCGCGCTCGCCAGAGTAGCGCGAATTGGCAGCCTTGCTGTCGGCAAGCCACGTCTCTTCAGCGCCCCAGTTCACATGCGCTTCCGGTTCCCACACGTCCGCGCGGCCGCCGCCGAAGCCAAAGGTCGGTCCGCCCATGGATTCGATCGCGACATTGCCGGTGAGGATCATCAGATCGGCCCACGAAATTTTGGCGCCGTACTTCTGCTTGATCGGCCAGAGCAGGCGGCGCGCCTTGTCGAGGTTGCCGTTGTCCGGCCACGAGTTCAGCGGAGCAAAGCGCTGCTGTCCGCGTCCGCCGCCGCCACGGCCATCGCCGGTGCGGTAGGTGCCGGCCGCGTGCCACGCCATGCGGATGAAGAAGGGGCCGTAATGCCCATAGTCCGCCGGCCACCACTCCTGGCTGTCCGTCATCAGCGCACGGAGGTCTTTGACCACCGCATCAAGGTCGAGGCTGTCGAACGCCTTGGCATAGTCGAAACCCGAACCCATCGGGTCTGAGTCAGGCGTGTTCTGGTGGAGCACGCCGATATTCAGCTGGTTGGGCCACCAGTCGCGATTCTGCCTGCCGCGAGAATGCGGGACCGGGCATTTACCGCTGTCGCCACCGCTTCCGTTGCCATCCATGCGCCATTTCCCTCTTTGATTGTTGCCGAGAGGCTCGCCGTCGAGAGCGGGCCAGATACAGTAAACTTAGAACCGTTCTAAACACGGATCAAGCCGATTTTGGAATAATTCCAAAAACGTCGGTGCGGCCCTTGAAAGAGGGGATTTCGGCGATTTGCCTTCAGGTGACCGCTGCGCGCCGCCGGAATTCCGGCTTGTCCCAGGCGCATGTGGCCAGCACATCGGCAAGCTGGTCCATTGCGTCCCACACATCGACATGGCGAACGATCAACGGCGACGCGCCGAACCGCATCGCATCCGGCGCCCGGAAGTCGGGAATGATCCCGCGCGCGATCAGCGCCTGCACAACAGCGTATCCCTCATCATGGCGCACGCTCACATGCCCGCCACGTAGCTTGCCCACGCCCGGCGAAATCGACTCCAGTCCCATGGCCGCGGTGCGCGCGACAATCAGATCGCCCAGCTGCCGCGCCTTCCGCTGCAGAGCGCTCGTCTCCACGCCGGCAAACACATCCATCGCCGCATCAAGCGCAGACAGCGACAGCACGCCGGGCGTCCCCGCCGCGAACCTCGCGACGCCCTCTTTCGGCGCATAGCCGGAAGCAAACGCAAACGGTTCCGCGTGGCCAAACCATCCGGCGATGGGAGAGCTCAGCTTCGATGCCAGGTCTTCTCGCACATAGACAAACGCCGGCGCTCCCGGCCCGCCATTCACGAACTTGTACGTGCATCCCGTCGCCAGCCTCGCGCCATCCGCGCCCAGCTTCAGATCGATCACACCCGTAGCATGGCTCAGATCCCAGACGATCAGCCCGCCGCTCGCAGTCGCTCGCTGCTCGTGCGTCCGCACATCGGCAACCCGTCCCGTCCGATAGTTGACTACGCTCTTGATCAGAACGCCGCCGTCCATTGCCTCAGGCCCGCCATCCTCGCCCACGCGCAACAGCTTTTCTGTGCCGCCCGCCGCGATGCCTTCAGCGACATACTGGTCCGTCGGAAACTCGCTTTCCTCCACCACGATTGTCCGGCTGCGCGCCAGCGGAAGCGCAGCGGAGGCCAGCTTGAACAGGTTCACCGAAACGCTATCGCAGACGATCACTTCCTCGGTCTTCGCGCCTACCAGCCTCGCGAGCTTTGCGCCGACCGTGCGGGGCAGGTCGATCCACCCCGCATCATTCCACGACCGGATAAGCCCGCCTGCCCATTCCTCGCGCGCAGCCTTTTCGACGCGCGCCAGCGCCGCATGTGTCGCTGGCCCCAGCGAATGACCATCGAGGTAGATCACCCCCTCCGGCAGCGCGAAGGCCTTCCGCGCAGGCGTCAGCGGATCGTTGCGATCCAGCGCCATGCATTCATCGCGTGTCGTGGGAATGTTCGCTTCAGCCATCTGCCATTTGTGCCGGACAGCCTGCCTCTTGCAATGGCGAACCGCCCACGCCACACGAAGGCCATGCGTCACGCGCTTACCCTCGTTTGCCTCGCCGCCCTCGCTGCCTGCACGCAGCCAAGCGCGCCGCCGTCTGCCGCCACATCAGAGGAGACGCCGCGCGTGACCCGCTTGATGACATGGGATGATCTGCTTGGTCGCCCGAAGGTCTCGCCCACGCAGAGCATTCAATGGGGACCAGGCGCCACCGACATTGCGGACCTGTGGTTGCCTCAAGGCGCCGGGCCGCATCCCATCGTGCTGATGGTCCATGGCGGCTGCTGGCAGAAATCCATTGCCGATCGCACGATCATGAACTGGGCCGCCGAGGACCTGCGCGAGCAGGGCGTCGCCGTGTGGAACATCGAATACCGTGGGGTCGATGAAGAAGGCGGCGGCTATCCCGGCACATTCCTCGACGTGGCTCATGCCGCAGATGCGCTCCGCGATCAGGCGGCCACCTATAATCTCGATCTCAATCGTGTCGCTGCAATCGGTCACTCCGCAGGCGGCCATCTCGCGCTCTGGATCGCCGCGCGTCACAAGCTGCCCGCCAACAGTCCCATGCGCATGGACAATCCGCTCAAGCTGGCTGGCGTCGTCAACTCCGGTGGCCTGGCAGACCTCAAGGCATCGCGCGGCGTCACGCAACGCGATTGCCTCGCTGATATCTACGACCAGCTTGTCGGCGATATCAGTTCGACACGCGCCGAAGTGCTATCCGACACATCGCCCGCCGAAATGCTTCCGCTCAAGGTTCGTCAGGTCAGCGTCAACGGTCATGACGACAACATCGCGCCAGCCGTCCTTGGCGAAGGCTACACCCGCCGCGCCAAGGCCGCGGGCGATAACGCCGATGTCGTCGTGGTGCTCAACACGGGTCACGTCGAACTCATCTCCCCTGGCAGCGAAGCGTGGGACATCGAGGCGGCAACCTTGCGGGATATGCTCGGCGTAAAGTGAGCGCGCCTAGCGCTTTGTCTTCTCGCCCGACATGCGGACGATGACTTCCACCGAGCGCACTTTGGAACCCGACGGGATGGGCGGCAGGCCCTCGACACGGATCGAGTCGCCGGGAATGTCGTGCAGCACGCCGTTCTCTTCAAAGAACAGGTGGTGGTGGTCAGACACGTTGGTGTCGAAATAGGTGCGGTCAGTATCCAGCGTGATGCGCTTCATCAGGCCGGCGGCCACGAACTGGTTCAGCGTATTGTAGACGGTCGCCAGCGACACCCGCACGCCACCCTTGCGGGCGAGGGCAGCCACATCGTCAGCCGTGACGTGACGGTCCATGCCATCGAACAACAGCCCGCCAATCGCGATCCGCTTGGGAGTCGCGCGCAGGCCAGCAGATTGAAGACGATTCACGATGGTCATTGCATGCTAGAATGGTTCTAGTTTGTTGCGAAAGCAAGGGACTAGCACCTGTCGAGCGAAAAAGCCGCAGAAATGTGAGGCAAATGCCACTCCAGTCCCGCCGTGGCCCATTCCGCAAACGCTAGCCGTCCTTCGCGGCTGTATCGCAATCCGCTGATAATCGCCTCTCGGGCACAGTAACGCGGCTGAGACTTGCAAACCGCCGTCTGCCGTGGATAGGCAGGCGCAAAGCCGCGCGCAACTGCGGCGCAGGAGGATCGCCCCTTTGTCTTCGACTTCGACCGGACCGCTCAACGGCGTGAAAATTCTCGACCTGTCGACGGTCGTTCTCGGCCCCTATGCGACCCAGCTGATGGGCGACATGGGCGCCGATGTCATCAAGGTCGAGAACGGCACGGGCGACATCATGCGTCATGCCGGTCCGTCACCGGCGCCGAACATGGGCGCCATCTACATGGGCTGCAACCGCAACAAGCGCGCCATCCTGCTCGACCTGAAGGACGCTGGCGGCATCGAGGCGCTGAAGCGTCTGGTGAAGCAGTGCGATGTGTTCTTCACCAACGTCCGCATGGACGGCCTGAAGCGCCTCGGCCTCGGCTATGACGATCTGAAGAAGATCCGCGAAGACATCGTCTACGTTCACTGCGCCGGCTATGGTGCGGATGGTCCTTACGCGGGCAAGCCTGCCTATGACGATCTTATCCAGGCTGGCTCGGGCATCGCTGACCTGTTCCACGTGCGCGATGGCGGTCCACCGCAATACATGCCCGCCCTGATGGCTGACAAAGTATCCGGCCTCCACGCCGCCTACGCGACCATCGCCGGTCTCTATGCGAAAGCGCAGACGGGCAAGGGCCAGTTCATTGAAGCGCCGATGCTGGAGTCGTTCACGGCGTTCAACCTCGTCGAGAACCTCTACGGCCACACCTTCAACCCGCCGATGGCGCAGATGGCATACACGCGTTCGTCCTCATCGAACCGCAAGCCGTATCCGACCAAGGACGGCTATATCGGCATCATGCCCTATAGCGACAAGCAGTGGGTCACCTTCTTCGAGCTTGGCGGCCGGCCCGAGGTCATGACCACCGATCCGCGCTTCTCAACCTACAACGCGCGCACCGCCAATATCGGCGCGCTCTACCAGCTCGTCGGCGAAGTCGCCGCCACCAAGACGACGGATGAATGGCTCGCGCTGCTCGGCAAGGCCGACATTCCCGCCGCCCGCTGCGCGACGCTTCAGGAAGTGCTGGAGGATCCGCATCTCCGCGCCACCGGCTTCATCCACGAACGCGAGCATCCGGCGGGCTTCTCGTACACGACGATGCAGCACCCGGTGAATTTCACCGGCACGCCGGCGGACATCCGCCGCGATCCTCCGGCTTTGGGCGAGCACACGCTTGAGGTTCTGAAGGAGCTCGGCTTCAGCGATGCGGATGCGGAACGTATCGCCGCCGCAGCGAAGAAGCCCGACGACCGCAAGGCAACCTAGCGCATTGGCTTGGTCAGCGCATCGATCACCGCGTTGACCAGCGCATCCTTTCGCCGTTCGACTTCCGGCAGATCGCCGTAAGGCACCATCATCGGGTGGGTCTTCTTCACGCCGCTCTTCGCGCGGCCATATTTCCAGCCATCGGTTTTCTTCTCGTTCATCCAACGGTCATGCTGGGCCGAAACGCTCGCGTCCGGATTGACCAACCGCCACTTCACCGCCTCGATCGAGGAATCCTTCATCCACTTGGGCGCGCGGCCCCAGGCTGGCGCAATCGCCTGTTCGTTCGCCTTTTGCCACGCGCGCACGCTCTCATGCATCACCAGGGCGATTTTCGTTGCGGCTGCGTCACTGATCTTCGTCATGAAGGCTCCGCCGCCAGCGTCTGGCGGTAATGTGGGTGCGCCCCTTAGCACGAGCGTTCGGGGCTTAGTAGCCTGCCGTCACGGCTTGCGTTCGGCCTTGGCTGGCATAGCGTGTCATGTGTTCGGGGAGCGTGGTTATGACAGACACCGAAGCCGGAATCAGCGGACGCCCGGCGACCCGCAAATCTGTTTTCCTGATCCTCATAACAGCGCTCGCCATTCTGTTCGGCATCGTTGCGCTGATGCTCGCCGCCTATGGCTGGACGTTCGAGCCGGAGGTCACGCAGGACCCGCTCTATATGCGTATAACCGACATCGCGGTGCGCACCATCAAGGTGCTGCTGCTGTCGGACATCTACTACGAACCGATTGAGCACATCGAGAAGTGGCCGCTTGAAACGGCGCGCGCGTTCGGCGTCGCCTCGTCGCTTCTCTTCGGCGTCAGGCTGCTGCTCTACGCCATCGGATCGCACATGCATGCGATGTGGTTCCGCTTCACGTCGAACAATCATGACGTCATCATCGGCTCAGGCCCTGCCGCCGTCGAGTACGCCCGCAATCACGGCGCGCTCTTCAACAGTCGCCGCGCAATCCGTCTTGCCGATGAGCGCGAACCAACAGCCAGGCGCCTCGCCACCTATGTGCGTACCGGCGCGCTCGAAAATCAGCTCCGCATCGCCGCCGCCAGCCGCGCCAAGCGCATCCTCGTGGACGAGGGCGACGACGCCGACACCTGGCAATCCGCTCAAGCCATCGCCCGCAAATGCCGCAAGGCCGAAGTCCTCGCCCACATCACTGATCCGTGGATGCGCGACCGGCTCAGCCGCGAAGTGCCCACCGCGCGTCTCACGCCGTTCTCATACGCTGGCGGGGCTGCGCGCCATGTCATGCTGGCTCACCCGCCTTACCTGCTGGCGGAAAAGCTGAAGGCCCCGGCCCAGCACATTCTCATCGTCGGCTTCGGACAGGTCGGACAGTCAGCGGCGCGCGAGTTCATCGTCACCTGCGTCTCGCCGCTGTTTCCGAAGATGATGGTCACCGTCGTCGATCCGCAGGCCAGCCGCCTCGAAACCGATTTCCGCAGCCGCCACCCGGATCTGTGCAAGCCAAAGGATGGTTCGGCTGCAGACGATAACTCGCGCATCGATTTTGGTTTCTTCGAGGGCGATTTCCGTCTCAACGACGACAAGCTTTTCGCGTTCATTCGTGACCGCTCCAAAGCGTCGGAAGTCTGCGCCGTCTATATCGCCGTGGTTCTGGAACGCCGTCCGCTTGGTCTGGCGCTGGCCCTGCGCGCCATGGCGACGCAGGAAAAGCTGTTCCGCGCGCCTGTGTTCGTGTGCGCCCAGCATGGCGCCGGTCTTCCGTCGGTTCATCAGGGCGCAGGCTATGTCGGCGGCGCGCTCGAACCGAAGGAGCGCATCGCACTCGAACGCCAGGCCGAGCAGGATGGCCGGCTCAGCGATCTGCGCGTCGTCTCCTACGGCTCATGGCCCGAAGCCTTCGACGGGGCAGGGCTGCTGGAGCGAGATCTCGATGGACAGGCGAAACGCTTCCACAAGGAATACGAACGCCTGCGCGCCGAGGAAAGTCGGCGCACCGATCCTGCCGCGCCGCAATCCAACGCCCAGCCGTGGGAAATCCTGCCCGACCAGCTGCGCGTCTCCAATCGGCGCGTCGCCGCCCACATCCGCGCCAAGGCGCACGCCGCGGGTTTCGAACTCGGCGCATGGCTCGACAGCAAGAAGGGCGGGTGGGGCACACACGATCTTCCGCCTGCAGCGCCAGTCCTGCCCAGCGAGCCGGACGAGATGCTCACCGGGGGCGCAGCTGACCAGATGCGCAAGCTCGGCGAACTTGAACATCGCCGCTGGATGCTCGATCGCTATCTTGATGGCTGGCGGAAGGGAGAGCGGGATGACTATGCCCGGCTGCGGCCAGACCTGATCCCATTCGCGGAAATCGAAGAGACGTCGAAAAAGAAAGACTACACCATCATTCGCACGACCCGAGCGCTGCTCGAGGGCCGCGCCCCTGGGGGCAAGCGAAGGGCCTAGGCCACGCGCCGGATGAAGAAGCCTTTCGGCTTGGGCTGTTCGGTCGCTTCCGCAATTTCATGGAACGTTGTGCGGATATCCAGGCCGAACGTGTCGAGCGCATTCATGGCCGCCTCGAGGTCAGCCATCGCGATGCGCCAGACGGGCACACCGTCAATGCGATCGTCAGCGTCCTCCCCTATGAGGGCGCAGTACCGGCGGGCAAGCTGCTCGTACGCAGTCATGGGCTCCATCCCTGATGGCTCCTGCGAACCATTGCGTAAGCCTCAAGCCAACAACCTGACTTTTTCGTTAATCCTCAATTCACCGAGCCAAATTCTCCCGATCTGACTCATTGCCGCACACCCAAAATAGCTATTCTGTGGGGGGGGCGGGATCGGTTCGCCTGTGGGGGAGGGTCGTTTTGCACAATCGTAGGGGTCCCGTCCGGATGCTGGATGAGCCGGAAAACGACGTTTTGCCGCTCGTTGCAGACCGATTTGAGCGCAGGCGCGCCGATATCATCTCGGCGGCCATCCCGGTTCTCAACGGCCATGGCTTCAAGGGGATGCGCCTGACGGCCATCGCGGAGCTGATCGGCCTGCGCGCGACGGGCGTCACATACTACTTTCCCCGCAAGGAAGAGCTGGCGGTCGCGTGCGTCGAATCCGGATTCGCGATCTTTCACGATCTGCTGGCGGTCGTGGAGCGTGAGCCGGACGCCCGCTCCCGCATTGCTCGTCTGATCGAACTGTTCGTGGCGCGCGACGCCGCCGTGCGCCGGGAAGAAGCGCCGCCGCTCGCCGCCTTCTCTGCGATCCGCGCGCTTGAAGGCGAGCATCGGGTGCGCGTCGTTGATGGTTACAAGACGATGTTCCGCCGCGTGCGCGGACTGCTGGACTCGCCCGAACTCGCCGGCATGGACAAGACCGATCGCACCATTCGCACACTGATCCTTCTCGAGCAGCTTTTCTGGGCTAGCAGCTGGCTCGGCGATTTCGAGCTCGATGATTTTCCGCGCCTTGCACAGCGCATGACCGACATCGTTGTGAATGGCATTTCGCCGGACATCGACGTGTCCGATATCGCGAACCTCGATCTCGGACGTTTCCTTGTCGGCGCCGATGCGTCGAAAGAAGGTTTCCTGATCGCAGCTACGCGCCAGATCAATGCGCACGGATATCGCGGCGCTTCAGTCGACAAGATCTCCGCCAGCCTCAATCTCACCAAGGGCGCGTTTTATCATCACAACGAGGCGAAGGACGATCTCGTTGCTGCGTGTTTCCGCCGCTCGTTCGGTATCATGCGCGAAGCACAGCGCCGCGCACGCGCGTTGAACGAGACCGAAGGTCGTCGTCTGCTCACGGAAATCAGTGCGCTGATCCGGTTCCAGCTTGGGCCGGAGGGGCCGCTGCTGCGCACGTCGATCCTCTCGTCCATGCCGCCGAACCACCAGGTCGAGATCATGAACCAATCCTATCGGGTCAGCCGTCAGCTTGCCTCGATGGTGACGGATGCGATCGCCGATGGCTCTGGCCGTCCGGTCGATGCGTCGGTCGCCGGCGCAATGGTCCACGCCGCCATCAACATCGCATCCGACGCGCGCATCCTCAAAATGGCAAACGAGCCCGATATCGTCGCGCGCTTCGTGAAGCCGATTTTCCTGGGCTTCCTGAAGACGTGAGCCAATGACAACGCCCGCCCAGAAAAACGAGCGCTACAGGTCGTTCTCCGAATTCTATCCTTTTTATATTTGCGAGCATTCCAACCAGACCTGCCGCCGCATTCACGTCGTGGGGTCGACGCTGGTGCTTGTCGCGCTCACCGCCGCAGTCGTGACGATGAACCCGTGGTGCCTGCTCGCCATGCCCGTAATCGGATATGGCTTCGCCTGGGTCGGACATTTCTTCTTCGAGAAGAACAGGCCTGCCACGTTCAAATATCCGCTGTGGAGCCTGATGGGCGACTGGCGCCTGTTCTACGAGACCGTGACAGGTCTGCGGAAATTCTGATCGCGCGTTTCAGGCCGTGAAATGAAAAGCGCCGGCCCTTGTGGGGCCGGCGCCAGGCTTTGATGGGCTCCCCAGGGGAGGATGAGCCCACAGAGAAAGTTGATCTAGTAGTGAACCAGCAGGTCCACGCCCCACATGCGCGGCGGCGTGAACGAGTAGGTCTGGTAGGAACCGCTGTCCGTGATGCGGAAGTTGTTCGACGACACGCTCGTCGTCTGCATTTCGTCCATCAGGTTGCGGACCCAGAAGGTCAGCCCCAGCAGGTCGTCAGACGATTTCCAGTTCACGCGGGCGTCGATGTTCTCGTACGATTCCGACAGCTCGTCCTCGTTGTTGAAGAACGACTCGAAGAACTTGTCGCGCCACGAGTAGCTGATCGTCGGCAGGACGTACGACCCATCTTCCAGCTCGAAGCGGTAGGAAGCGTTGATCGCAACCTTGTTCTTCGGCGTCTGGGAAAGCGTGTTGCCTTCCACCGAGCGGCGGGCTTCCGCGTCAGCAGGCGTGGGGAATGCCACGCTGCAGGTGACACGAGCCGACGGCGTCGCGCCGATGCAGCGCGCATCGCGCGAGGAGTCCAGATAGACGCCCGACTCTGTGATTTCGGCGTTCAGGTAAGCGTAGGTGAAGCCGATATTCAGAGGATCGATCGGGTTCCAGTTGCCTTCGAGTTCGAAGCCGGTCGTTTCCACTTCCGGCAGGTTCACGAACTGCGTCGAGGTCGACTGCAGCTGGGTCGTCGGGTTGGTCGTGACGACGCCCAGCGGAGCCTGCGCGTCGGTGTACTTGTACAGGAATACCGAAGCGTTGGTGGTCAGGCCGATGTCTGCCCAGGTCTGTTTCCAGCCGCCTTCGTAGGAGTCCACGAATTCGGACTCGGTGTACGGCGAGGACGAGAAGCCGAGGTTGTTGAAGCCGCCGGCTTTGTAGCCGCGCGAGTACTTCGCGAACATCAGGGTGTCTTCCCAGGGGCGGTATTCGACACCAGCCGTGCCCGTCACAGCTTCCCAGTCGCCTTTGAGGTTGCGAATGGCGAAGCCACGGTTGTCATAGTAAGCGCCCGGCGAGGCGGCGACCGCAGCGCCGTACTGCGAAGAGGTGATGTTCGAGTACGCCGGCAGACCTTGCGCGGTGCAAAGGATGTAGCAGGCGAGGAATGCTTCTTCCTTCGACTCCTTGACGTCCTTCGAGTAGCGCAGGCCGACCGTGAACTTCAGCTCGTCGTTCAGCGTGTAGTCCGCCTGGCCGTAGACGCCGTAAGCGTTGAACAGGCTGGTGTTGGTGAAGTTCTGCAGATAGCGGTGCGGGTTCGCGATGAACGTGCCCGTGCCCAGGTTGTAGTACGAGTCCGCCAGCGGCTCGTTGTCGAGCGTCTGGACCTGACCCGGCTGTTTCGAGTTTTCCTGATAAGCGTACACGCCGCCGATCCACTGCAGCGGGCCGTCCATCGTCGAGATCAGGTTGATCTCGTTGGAGAACAGCGAGCGGCTTTCAGCGTACAGGTTCAGCACGTTCGGATAGATCGTGCGCGAACCCGAGCTGGTGATGCAGCCGCCAAGCGGCGTCGACGTCAGCGTCGAGGTCGGGAAGCGGATCAGCGGAGCGGCGCCGGCAGCTGCGCAGGGGCCGGCAACGCTTTGCGAGTTGATCGCGTTGTACGTTACCGACTGGATCGGCGTGCCATCGCCATCGCTGGTGAGTTTGTAATCGTAGAATGTGTAGCCGCCGACGTATTTGATGTCGAACCAGTCGGTCGAGTACACGGCCTCGAGGATCGCTTCGTCATACTGGTCGAGCTTCGCCGTCGAGGCGTAGTTGGTGTTGTATGCGTGCTCGCCGTTCGTGGCGAACGGGTTGTCCGTGCGCGAGCCGACCTGGGTGTAGCCGGTCACGGACGGGTTGGAATAAGCGAAAGCCGCGTTGGGGCCGACGCTGCCCGTCAGGTTGAAGTTCGGGAGGTACGGCGCGGTCGAGAACGTCGCCGTGCGGCCGCCCGGAGGGCCGGCTTTGTCGTAGCCCGAGTCAGCAACTTTCAGCCACCAGGTGAAGCGGTCGCCGATATCGCCCTCGAGCTGGAGTTCGTACGTGTAGTCGTCGATCTCCCAGCCTTCTCTCTCACCCGTGCCGTAGTTGAAGTCGATGCCATCACGCTGCTCGCGCTGGGCGGCAACGCGGTAGCGGAGCGAGTCGTTGACCGGACCCGACACTGCAGCGGCGACGTTGGTGTAGCCGTAGTTGCCCATGCCGAGTTTGTAGTCGGCCGAGAAATCGTTCGTCGGGCGCTTGGAGATCGTGTTGATCGCGCCGCCGATGGCGTTGCGGCCGTACAGCGTGCCTTGCGGGCCGCGCAGGACTTCAACGCGCTGGATGAACAGCGGGTCCTTGCCGGCCATGACGGCGAACGGCGTGTAGAGACCGTCATTGTAGTTCGCGACGCCCGGGTCAGCGCCGAAGCTGTTGGTCAGGCGGCCGATGCCGCGCAGCGTGACGCGCTCGTTGCCCGGCGTGTACGACAGGCCCGGCGTGACGTTCGTCAGGTCGGTCACCGTGATGATGCCGAGTTCCTGCTTGTCGTCGGCCGTGATGGCGGTGACGGCGACAGCGATGTCTTGAATGGTTTCTTCGCGCTTGTTGGCGGTGATCACCACCACATCGCGGGTTGGTTCTTCAGCGGGCGGTTGTTCCTGCGGCCCCTGGACGGTTTCTTGAGCGATTGCGGGCATCGCGATGCCCAGGGCGAGCAGGCTCACCAACGAAATACGATTTAGCTGCGCCATACGCGCGACCTCCCTAATTGACGAGTGCTCCCGCAACGGCGCCTCTTTTTTTGTGGCGCCGACGTAACGGAACCGTGATCGTACGGTATGTAATTCACGAATCCCGAGTACGCGTTTGCCGAATAGCTTCTGTAAGCTTTCCAGGTCAACTCGCGCGCTGTCGCACCGGGTCCAATTTTCTAATTAATCGACATAAAAGACGCGGTTTTTCGCCATTCGTGGGCCGCGAAATACGCCATGTTTTGAACATAAAGTTCGCAATCGCCATGTCGGTAGGCGATAAATTTTGAATATACAGTATGTTATGACGCTGCGTAATTACTGTGAAAACCCGCGTGTTCTGAAGCTGGTCAGCCTAACGCGGACGTAAACGAGAGGTTGGCGTAGCGTCTGCTGGGCTATCTGGCCAGTCGTGTTTGGGATAGCGGCCCTTCATATCCTTGCGCATGTCGTGATAGCCGCCCCGCCAGAAGGCTGGCAGGTCACGCGTCACCGCCACCGGCCGGAAGGCCGGAGACAACAGCGCCACGGTCAACGCAATGCGCCCATCGGCCAGGGACGGATGCACGGCGAGGCCATATGCCTCCTGCACCTTGCACTCCACGCGGGGGCCGCCCTCCGCCGCGTAGTCGATCTCGACGCTTCGTCCGGCCGGCGTGATCCAGCGTGTCGGCGCCAGCCGGTTGAGCTCGCGGGGCAAGGGCCAGTCGAGCAGGGTGAGGACCGCGTCCACCAGCTGATCACCGCCAACCGAGTCGAGCGAAGCTGCGCTCTCCAGCAGGGGTCCAAGCCAGTCTTCCAGCTTCTCGCTGGCCATCTCCCGGAAGTTCGAAGGCCACGGCGCGCCAATCGCGGATGCCAGCAGACCGACACGGTGGATCGCGCTCTCCAGCGGCCCGGAATTCTTCAACAGTCCAAACCCGGTCTCGCGCACCGCTTCCAGCAGCCCCGCGCGGATCAGCTCAGGCGGTGGCGAAGGCAGCGGCGTTTCTTCCAGCACGATCGAACCAATGCGCCGTGTCCTGCGCGCACGCACCCGCCGCGCCGCCGGATCGTATTTCGCTTCTTCCTTCGTCTCGACCGCGCTCGACTCCAGCGCTTCGTCCTCAGACAGACGCGCCGCCAGCGTGATGCGCAGGTCGGCGCCCGAGCCGGTCATGTCGGCGACTGTCAGCCATTGCTGGCGCGCCAGCGGATCAGTCTCGTCCAGCATCGCGCCGCGCCCGCCGGCCATCACGAAGCGGCCAGCCGCCGCCCCGCGCAACTTCGCGATCCGCTCCGGGAAGCCGAGCGCAAGCACAGCGGCAGCCGAATTCCCGCCATCCGTCTTGCCGCCCGCCGCTTTCGCCCAGCGCGCCGCCAGTTCGCGCATGGCCTTCGCACGCTGGCCATTCTCATTCCGAAACCGCGACAGACGTTCATCAAGATCGACAGAGCGTCCGCCAAGATCGCGCTCGCTCATCACGGCGGCGATTTCCGACGCGAGCTTCGCGTCGCCATGCTCCGCAGCACGCAACACCATCAAAGCAAGCCTTGGTGGAAGAGCCAGATCGCCGATGCGCTTGCCCAGCGCGGTCAGCTCGCCATCCGCCTTCATCGCGCCGCCGCCCGTGAGGATGCCGCGCGCATGCCGCCACGCTGCATCGCGCGGTGGGTTTAGCCAGCGCAGGTCAGCCGGAGACTTCGCGCCCCAGCGCGCCATGTCGAGCGCCAGCCCCGTCAGATCGGCATTGTCGATTTCCGGCGAGGGCGACGCTGCAAAGCCGCGCATTTCTGGCTCGCGCCAGAGGCGGTAACATACGCCCGGCCCTGTGCGGCCTGCGCGGCCACGCCGCTGATCGGCGTTGGCAACAGCAACGCGAACGGTTTCGAGTCGCGATGCGCCGAGGCCCGGATCAAACCGCGGCACGCGGGCAAAACCGCAATCGACCACCACGCGCACGCCCTCTATCGTGATGGCGCTCTCGGCGAGATCGGTCGCGACCACGACCTTTCGCGTGCCCTTGGGCGCGGGGGCGATGGCGTCGTTCTGTTCCTGCGGCGTGAGGGCGCCGTAGAGTGGAGTAATATGCACATTGTCAGCGACCGGCCCGATGCGATCGACCGTGCGCTGGATCTCCGCGACGCCGGGAAGGAAGGCGAGGATGGAGCCATCCTCTTCGTAAAGCGCCTTGCGGATCGCGGCGGCGACCTGATCTTCCAGCCGCTGGCGCGGCTCATATCCCAGATAGCGCGTCTCGACGGGCCATGCGCGGCCGAGGCTTTCGATCACAGGCGCCGCAAAGAAGTCCTGTGTCAGGTTTCCCGGCAGCGTCGCCGACATCAGCACGATGCGAAGATCGTCGCGGATCACACCCTGCGCATCGAGCGCGAACGCCAATCCCTCATCGGCATCCAGCGACCGTTCGTGGAATTCGTCGAAGATCACGCCGGCAATGCCTTCCAGCGCCGGATCGGACAGCACCATGCGGCTGAAGACGCCCTCGGTGACGACCTCGATGCGCGACTCCTTCGATGTGCGCACGTCGAGGCGTGAGCGGAGGCCGATGGTCTGACCGACACGCTCGCCCAGCGTCGACGCCATCCGCTCGGCCGCAGCACGCGCAGCGATGCGGCGCGGCTCGACAAGGATCAGCTTGCGGCCGTCGATCCAGGGTTCGTCGATCAGGGTGAGCGGAACGCGCGTCGTCTTGCCGGCGCCCGGCGGCGCGGAGATCACCAGTCGTGTCGCGTCGCGCAGCGCGGCAACGATCTGCGGGATCACGTCCTCGATCGGAAGGTCAGACTTCGCGAGCATCGCGCCGGGGTATCAGCCGAAGGCCTTGTGGTCGATCAGCACTTTCGCGCCGATCACGATCAGGATCAGCCCGCCGATGATCTCCGCCTGCGAGCCCAGCGCCTTGGCGCCGGCCCGTCCGATCATCACGCCAGCCGTCGACAGGGCGAAGGTGATCAGGCCGATTGCGGCGACGCTGAGCAGGATCGGTGCGCCCAGCGCCGGTAGCGTGATACCCGCCGCCGCCGCATCAATGCTGGTTGCGACTGCCAGCATCAGCAGGGTCCAGCCGCCCGCGACCTTTTCCTTGCCGGGATCACTTTCCTCGCCGGGCGGATCCTTTTTGAATCCCTCCCAGACCATTTTCGCCCCGACGATGGCCAGCAACACGAAGGCGATCCAGTGGTCGACGCTCTCGATCAGGCCGGCGAGCACAAGCGTCAGCGACCAGCCGATTAGCGGCGCGATGGCCTGCGCCGCCCCGAATGCGGCCCCTACGGTGAGGGCGCTGCGCCATGGATGTGTGCGCACGACGGCGCCCTGTCCAACGGCGACAGCGAAGGCGTCCGCAGCGAGCCCGATGGCGAGGAGGATGAGGGAAATCGACATGGGCTGGCGGGTATCAGTCTCGCGGCGTTGCGTCGAGGCGGCGAGGTGTCATCCTTTGGGCGTGAGATGCGCGCTCTCCTTCGCACGGGCGCGGCCCTGCGGGATGCTGCAGCTCTGTCCCCCCAAACGAGGGAGCGGGGCGCGTGAGAACACGCCGTGGGTAGTCCTATGCCGCATTGCTGCGGCGATGCGCGTCGACACGCGCCCCGGATCGGCCGTTCCTTCCCGATATGGCGAGCCGGAGTTGACCTCGACATCCAGCAGGGGAAGCCCACTGGCGCCTTAGCTCCATA
>Ga0116178_10000479_pt1 | contig 35958 bp, 33 predicted proteins | sample AD_STIC12_MetaG_FD_89880 | JGI IMG/M metagenome (GOLD analysis project Ga0116178, IMG submission 89880) | Active sludge microbial communities of municipal wastewater-treating anaerobic digesters from USA - AD_STIC12_MetaG | ecosystem: Engineered > Bioreactor > Anaerobic > Digestate | place: USA...
ATTCTGAACATTGTCCCGAGTCGGGACACCCAGGTTTTTGCCGATTCAGTAATCCGCCTCACGTGCAGGAGCGTGCTCCATGGAAACAGCAAAAGTGACGATATCGGCCGGTCCACACGACCGGCATTTTGTTCCAATCCGAACGCGCATCCCGGTCCCGGAGGGTGCTCGTTCGGCGGTCGTCGAGCCATACGCGGCGAACCCTCCCAAAAAAGGGTACATCCCTGCGCCTGCTGTGGTGGCGCAACTTGGCGAACGAGGAGCGGACGGGACAGCAGAAGTGACGTTCATTCTGCCCTATCTGGCGAGGAATGCCGCCGCGACATTCCAGATCACTTTTCTGCCCTCGCAAGCCGACGAAAAAGCGATTCTTGCGCCGCAACCCGACGGCGACATTGAGATTACTATTTCTGGCACCCGTCTCGGCCGTTACCACGCTGACAAGAAATGGGCGAGGCCTTTCCTGCATCCGGTGATGGGGCCGTTCGGGCATTCCGTTACCCGAGGGTGGCCTGTGGAACCTCGTGAGAACGAATCGCAGGATCACCATCATCATAAATCGCTGTGGGTCGCGCACGGGAGTGTGAACGGCGTTGACAACTGGTCGGAAGAGACGGGACACGGGAAACAGATTCAGAAACAGGTTCTGAGCTGCCAGAGCGGACCCGTGTTCGGCGTGCTGGAAACGGTGAATGACTGGGTTGACAACTCCGGCAAGAAGGTGTGCGAAGACCGACGGAAATGGTGCTTCTGGGCGATGCCGCAGGGCCTGCGGATGGTTGATCTCGAGGTTGAGTTCCGTGCCACCGAAGGCCCGGTCGTGTTCGGCGATACGAAGGAAGGCGGTATCATCGCCGTCCGGGTCGCGACGTGCATGGATGTTCCCCGAACGGGGCGTATTACGAATGCCGATGGCGGCACGAACGAACCGGAGACATGGGGCAAGAGGTCGCCCTGGTGCGATTACTCCGGTCTCGACGAAGGCGGGAATGAGGTTGGGATCGCACTTTTCAATCATCCCAAGAGCTTTCGGTATCCAACCTACTGGCACGTCCGTAATTATGGCCTGATGACTGCCAATCCGTTCGGGTTGAGCGAATTCTACGGCGACAAATCCCGCAACGGTTCCCACACTCTGGGCGCGGGTGAAACGCTTGTGTTCGCGTATCGGGTGTACGTGCACGCGGGAGACGTGGTGGGCGGGCAGGTGGCCGACGCGTTTCACGGCTACATTAATCCCCCGTCCGTCAGCGTGGTTCCCTGAAAGAGACGAACTGCTCCAATGGAGAGAAGCCGGTGACGAGGAGTCCAGGGCGCAAGGCTTGACCTGAACATCCTTTTCGGTTACACTAAACTGCACATTTTCCTGCACCGACTCTGCCCGTCGGTGCAGGTTTTGTTTTACGTTTCCAAGCGGGCAGCCGCGGAAAGGCGGGCAGAGTGGCCATAATCAGGGAGTTCGTTTGATGAACAGCATCTATATGACCCGGGAAGGACGAGCCAAGCTGGAAGAAGAGTTACGCTTTCTCAAAGTCGAAGAACGTCCCCGGATCAAGCGCCAGATTGTGGAAGCCCGGGAGAAAGGTGACCTTACCGAAAATGCAGAATACGACGCTGCGAAGGAGGAGCAGGGACGCCTGGAAGCGAAGATCGCGAAACTCCAGGATCAGCTTTCCCGCGCAATTGTCCTTGACGATCAGAGTTTGCCTGAGGGTAAGGCGCACATCGGGCGTCGGGTCGAACTCGAGGACTTGAATACCGGAAAACGGTTCAGTTATACGCTTGTGTCCGAGGCGGAAAGCGATTTCGCGTCGGGGAAGATTTCAACCGGCTCGCCAGTGGGGAAGGGGCTTGTGGGACATGGAGCCGGGGAGGAGGTTACGGTTCAAGTGCCCGCGGGGACAAAGCGATTCCGCATCCTCCGCGTTGTTTCTTCGGCAGATGTGCAATAAAGCCGCGCTCGTTGGCTAATTACGCCGCTTGACCTCCTGAGATTGTTTCCCGACCGGCGCGAGTCTGCACTCGCCGGGCAGATATCGGTATCTACCGCCGGCCGGTCCCCAGTAATCGCCGTTCTCTTTGCGCCATGCAGAAGCGACGCGAAATTCGTGGGACAGAGCAGAGAAGAGCGAACACGTTTCCGTGGTTGATCCGTCCGGACAGTCATCGAGGCGCTCCGGACACCTCACAAAAAGCCCTGGTTCACCGCTCAAAGCGTAGTTCAGCTGCGTGACGTCGCCCGTTTCCTCGGCGACAAGTTGACGGAATGTCCACTCCCTGTACCGCGGGAAGGCCTGCCATATAACCCCGGCGGAGACTGCCACCAGAACCGCTGCCTCGACGGGGGTCAGCGAGAACCATCCCATAACGCATCGCAGTCGGGACAAACGCCTCCTCTCGATCATTCGACTCAAAGAGCGAGGATCTTCGTGCACAGGGCCTCGGTATTGATGATGGCCCTTGAGTCAAGAAGAACGCCTGGCAGCCTCGGTATGTCCTTCTGGACGTCACTTCGGCCGACCTCGAGAGGAACCGAGACGAACCACTGCTGGAGTCTGTACTGCGCGTAGAGCCGGTATTTTCCCGGGGGGACATCGGAGAATGAGAACCTGCCATCGAGCCCCACCGGGGCGGCCATTACGCGCTTGGGCGTGGCGGAACCGTTAGCGCCGGCGAACATGATTCGCTTTTGCTCCGCCCGGACCGCCCGGAGGCTGTCCATCGATGTCTGAAGTCGTCGGTGGATTGCCTCAACTGAGTCCCGAAGCTCGTCCTTGAGCTTGTCCAACCCGGCGGCCAACTCCGGTGCAGTTGCGGGCCTGCTTTCGACGACAATTCCTTGGAAAATGGAGTCAAACGGCGTCAGAGCAGTGATCTCACGTCGGGGCGGCAGGGTGATTGAAGTCGGGATCTGCCCCCGGTTCAAGACATTGATCTTCTCACGGAGAACTCCCAGTTGGATAAGGGCGGGCAACTGTCTGCGGAGGAATTCCACGTCCTTGCCAAGAAGCGCGAGAGTTACCAGCCGTTCTCGTTCTTTCAGATCGTATTCCAATTCGGGTGAATCGTGAACCAGCCACACCTCTCCCCATTGGGCGTTCCCCTGCAGGCCGGGAGGAACATACATCGTTCCATGGACACGGGCGCGCCGGGTGCCGCACGAAGAAAACAGGAATATGCCGACAAGCGCCGCCATGAATGCGCACACAACATGCGGTATGCGGGTTTCACCATACGCCGCATTCGAGCATCGTTTTTCGAATCGCGCCATAGCGAATCTCCTGACGAGCACTGATGTCTTACCCTGAAGCGGCTTGCAGGCCGCTGGTTTCAATTGCAGTCTAAATTCCTCTGTGTTCTCAATCCCCGCGTGTGGCTTTCGCCGGTCCGCCGCTGATACGCGCCAGGAAACGGCCAAAAAAGCCGTCAGCGGCAAGATGACTGAAAAGCCCCACGATGGCCGCGAGGTAAAAAGGCAAGCCCGCCGAAATTTTTCCGAAATCTGGCGTCCGCAACCACCGCCCGTCGTCCGAAACATACAGAGGTAACAGAACGATCGGAAGGGGAACCAGCACCGCGGCCCACACCTTGTGCGTCCACCCCCTGTGGTTTCCAAGCGCGGGCAGAATCCCGACGAGCCCAATTACCGCGGCCATTTTCCACTGGCTGCGCGCGATACTGTACAACGAAAAAGCGAGCAGCACGCGGTAAAATACTTTCCTCCCGCGGCTGGCGGTGTCGACGTCGGGCCAAAGTGCCGCCAGCACTGCCACCGCAAGCTGAGCGACGAACCCCCAGCCACTCAGGACGAACCACCCACCGTGGTTGCCAACCAACCGAGGCAGAAGCAGAGAAGCCGCGACCGCGAGAATCAGGAACCACACGACTCCGGCCACCACATGCCCACGGAAATCGCTCACGGCAATCCCCGGGTGCGTCTCGGAAGCTCTGTCGGCACCCTCAACGAAGCAATGTACATCGTTTTCCTGCCTTCACGCAAATATGGTCAGGGCGTGCGCTCCCCACGTACCGGCCACCATAACGCCAACGGTAGCGACACAATCACGGCGAGCATGGCAGCTGGGTGCCAATATGGCAGATCCAGCAGGCACGAGACGAGCGCCACGTCAGCGCACGCGACGAACACGGAGATAAGCCATACGACTCCGAGCAGCGAACCACGGGTCGATACAGCAAGAAGAGGCAGGACCACAAGCGCGTACGGAGCGGGAGCCAGCGCAAAAGCCTGAAACGCGGGGTAGGTGCGCCCGCCCAACCACTCGACTGCGGGGAATCCGACTCCCGCTGTGCAGAAGGCCAGAACTGCCACGAGAGGCCAGCCGGAACGGGGGAGGCGAACCCGTGTTCTGCCGAGGATGATGTCTGCAAATCCGAGCGCGCTCGAAAGCAGGAACACCGCGCCCCAGAAGAGGATGATTTCGCGGTTCTCGCCAGCGTGTCTTCCGAGGGTTGGGTAGAAAAACAACCCTGTTGTGAGAGCGGAGCTTGCGAACACTGCTTTCAGTGCCGTGCTGGCCCACGGTGCGCCCCGAATGAGGTCCACCAGGAACCAGACAAAGGCAAGCGTGAGAACGGCTCGCGTGCCTTGATAGGAGTCATTGAGGTTCGCGAGGAACTCCGCGTACGTGCTTTCGGACATGTGCGCGTGCCTGAATCAGGTGTTACCCGTCGCGAGCGCGCTGAGTGTCCGGCGCAGCGACGCTAACTGAACCGGGTTCCACTTGGAGTCCCGCGCCGCACGGACGGCCTCCTCCAATGCCTCGGTGAGAATTTCTGAACGGTTTACGTCACCAGCAATTCGCGCTGTTTCCGCCGCATTTTGAACCGCCCACATACGAGCGTAGTCCTCGATGCCGATGCGTATCGCCTGGACGCGAACGCTTGGGACTGGCACGCGTGCTCCGCCGTACACCATCTCCCAATCATTGTTGTTCGGATTTGGCCCCTGCCAGAGGTCCACGCCCCTGGTGCAGTACGACCAGTAACCGACACCGGTAAGGCCAAGTTCCCAGGCGGTCCAGATCATCTCCCAGTAATACTTCACTCCCACCATATCCTTGACGCCGCCATACGCTTCGTAGGTCCACAGTGTTTTTCCGGTGGTCTTGAGGTAGTTGTAACGTTCCCTCGATGCCTCTGTAAGGACTGATCCAAAACTCAACTGGAAAATGTCAACGACGTCAATCACCCGTCGCAGGTCAGCAACCGTCATACCCTTGAAAGGATCGGTGTACACCTGGACCCGGGGGTCTATTCGCTTGAACAGTCTGGCCTGGTATTCCAGCTCGTCAATGAGCTTGCCGCCGAGCAGTCCTGGCTCATCTACCGGGTAGAAGGCCCAACTCTCGTACCCGAAGCCCTTCTCCGCAAGGTGAGTTACCCACAGCGGGAGGTACTGCGAAAACGCGCGCTCCCACTCCGGGGTGTGGGAACCAGGTGCGTCGGAGGCCGGGTGCAGGCCGCCGGGACTGATGAGCATCATATCGGTGGGCCGCAGCCTGTCCAGAATCCAATCGTGCTCGGACCAGTCTACTTCGCCTTTCAGGTTGCCGGCATTGTCGTACGTCACTTTCGGCAATCGCGTGATGACAAATACGTTGGTGTGATGCGCCTGCATATCGCGGATTGTAGATTCCTCGATGTCGCGCAACGGGGAGGAGTGAGGGTAACCCCAGTTGCAGAAGCGAACGGGCATCTGTTCCGGCAACTGGAAGGAGGAAACCGTCCAATGGATGGGAATCTCCCACGTAGTACCCGCGGGAGTAAGCGCCCTCAAATGGAGCGCCGTCGAATACTCGCCAGCCGGGAGATCACCGGTGTCAACATCTACCCACAATCGTGCAGAGCTGGCGGCCGAAACACCTACAAGGCCCGCTTCGCCGAGGTCGGGCAGGGCGTCGGGTCCCATTTTTGACGTTGATGTCGGTACCCAGGTGACCTTCCGCAATGTGAGGTGGGTGACCGCATCAATTCTCTGGCCGGTCGGGCACGCAATCCGGTCAAGAGACGCGCGAATCTCGAGGGGTGCGTCAAGCAGGTTCGCGATCTGCACGACAAAGACCTCGTGTCCCCGCATGTCTGTCGTCAGAGTGATCCGTGGAGCGCAGTCCCCGGCAGGCACATCGAGCTCCGGCGCGAAGGCGCTCCAGGGGTCTTCCACAATCCACGGCAAGAACTCGGTGGGGGCGTCTCGTTCCGCCGTCAACGCAACTCGTCTCTTCTGCAGCTCTGCTTCGCGGCGGAGTCGCCCGAGGAAGTGCCTGATTTCTCCGACAAATGCGCGGCGTTGTTCGCAGGAACTTGTTTCGTATTGAGGCAGACGCTCCAGAATATCGTGCCACGTGAGCTTGCGTGTGCGCGTTCCCCGTGCGAGGTCGTTCGTGATGCCGTACCCACCGGCAATGCCTGAGAGGTGCTTCAAAAGGCGCTCAGTTTCGGCCTGCTCATCCTCAAAAAGGGTTACGGAGAACTGGCTGGAAGAGGCGCCGATCGGGGTACGATCGGCGTCGCGATACATCGTTGCCTCCACCGTGTATTCGCCGCAGGCGAGGATTTCGAACTCAACCGTGCGGTCCGAATCCGCAACTCCGAAGTGCGTGACCCCGTCAGCACCCAGGAGTGAAACGCTGGCGTACGTCCCCGACGGAAGGTCGTAATCAAGGGTGTTTGACCCGAGCCGCAATTGATTCTTCGGCCCGGCCACAGCAGGAAGATCACGGGGTCTCTCAGTTTTTCTGCCGGGCGGATTTCCGGTGCGCAGATTGTTGGCGCGCCCATCGAATCCGCCGCGGCTTGTCGGCCAATCCGTCTTGCCTCCAAAGCATTTGAAACAACTCAGGGCTCCAGTGGTAGCGTTCACTGTGAAGATTTCAATTATTCCATCGCCGTCCAGATCAGCGGCAACGGGTGCCCCGATCATCGTACCGTCAAGGCGGTAATTCTCGATCTGCACCCCCTCAGAATCGAACACGCGGAGAACTGTTCCGGCGCGTTGAACGAGCAGCGATTCCAACTTGCCGTCGCCGTCGATATCTACAAGTGATGGCGCAAATGGTTGGTCACCATCTCCCGAATCCATGTTTGCCCAGATGAGCGTGCCATCCGACGCGACGGCCTGGATCGCACGACCGGCGTGGACAAATACGATTTCGGGAACACCGTCGGCGTTGATGTCACCCGCCGCAATGCCGATTTCGAGGCTTCCGGCTCCCGCGCCACGGCAAGTCCACTCGACCTCACCCTCCGGAGTGATGCAGCGAAGGACGTCGTCCATAGACCCTGCGAGAACTCGTGGGCCTTGCCCGAAATCAACCAGTATCGGTGCGGAGAATTCAGCGGATGCATCTGTTTTGACGCGCCACAGGAGTTTTCCATCAAAATCGATGCAGTAGATGAACGAATCTCCTGCACAGAAGACGATTTCATCCTCGCCGTCGCGATCGATATCACCTATCGCCGCGGGCCCCACGGCTCGCACGTTCGTGTGGAACTGCCACGCATGGTCCCCGGAATCCAGCGCAAGACCGGTGACACGCCCCTTCGCATCAGTCACGATGACACGGGAAACGCTCCCGCCGAACGCTATTCCTATGCTGTTGAAGGGGCTGGTCTCGGCCTCGACGTCGGACGCCCAGACGAGCGTACCGTTGTCTGAAAGGCGGATCGCCTTTCCCGCTTCCGTGGCCGCGAGCACGCATCTGTCGGGACTTTCCCCGGAGGACACGGAAACCCACGTCCCCAACTTCGAACCTACCGGCGTTCTCCAGTGCTCATTGCGATCTGAATCGATAGCGACTATGTGGCCCGATTTCGTTCCGCAGACCAAGAGTGTTCCGTCCTGCGTGGGGAGGACTGCCGGACAACCCAGAAATCCGCCAGTTCCGAACGTCCACAGATGGGTGAGTGAACTCATTGCGTTCCCTCCGGTCTGAGGTTTCATCGCAAAGTCAGAACATCAACCATGTCGTACAACCCTTGTGGTTTGCCGACAACCCATTTTGCGGCACGGAGTGCCCCCATCGCAAACGTGTCGCGGCTCTGGGCCCGGTGGCGCAATTCTACTGACTCGCCGACGCCCCCGAACAAGACGTCGTGCTGGCCGACGATGTCCCCCGCCCGCAAGGAGTGCATTCCGATCTCATGAACGGGACGTTCGCCGGTGATGCCGGCCCTTCCGTGGCGGACGGATTTTTCGAAATCCCAGTTCCATGTTTTCGCTACGGCTTTTGCCAGTGAGATGGCGGTCCCGCTGGGCGCGTCGCGTTTCTGTGTGTGGTGGGCTTCCACTATCTCGCAATTGAACCGCGGTCCGAGAAGACGCGCCGCTTCCTCAACCAGGCGCAAAAGCACGGTTACGCCTACACTGAAATTGCTTGTCTTCACAACTGCAATCCCTTGCGCTGCATCTTTGAACGCCTGTTCCTGCTCAGACGACAGGCCCGTAGTTCCCAGCACAAGCGGCTTTGCTGAGGCTCTGCAGATGGCGGCCTGCTGTACCGTGGCTTCGGGGTCGCTGATGAAGGCAATTGCGACGTCTGCGCCTTTGATGGCATCAGCCAGATCATCGACGACGGGAACCGAAAGCCGCCCGACCCCCGCTATTTCACCAGCATCGCAACCGATTGCCGGGTTGCCAGGTTTCTCCACAGCTCCCGCGATATTGACTTCGGTGTCTTCGTGAGCCAGGGCAATGACGCGCCGACCCATTCTTCCTGCCGATCCGCATACTGCGATTCGCACCATGAACCTCATGCTCCTGTTGTCGTGTGGCGCCAGGCCGCGGGTCCCGAAGTGGACCCGATTCGTGCATTCCTAGTATAGGACCGGACTGGCGATTGGAGGAAGTGCTCTGCTCGCTGCGAATTGTCCGGTTTGGGTGCGATAGTGCATTACTGGCAAGATAATGCAGTTATTGCATTATACACTGTTGCGGAGCGGTGTCGGAAAGCGCAGCAGTGTCCTTTTTATGGGCAACAATCGCCGAAGCGCAACAATGGCACACTCGTTGCATGCTGGAAGTCCTGGTTCTTCGAAGTGCGAGCGATAGTCTGAGCACGGAACCTTGGAAAACGCCTGTCGCGCAAAGCGAGGGCGAACAACAAGAAAATGGAAAGACTCAAAGGAGCGAACCATGACGTTATACAGTCAGCCCAACGCGTTCGGGATCACCGGAATTTCCCAATGTCCCATATACGACCCTGGTTGCGGTTCACGCGACGATTGGTTCGGGTTGTCGTCCGAATCTCCCGTGGTTACCGACATGTCTCACATTGCAGAGCTGGCAGCGCTCGACCTCCGGTCAAGGGGGAAAACGCGCAATCTCAGGAATGCCGAGGATCGGGAAAAGGTTCTTTCCAAAGATCGTCGGGGGCGGGGGTGGTTTGATCCGTCAGAGCGCGACAGAAACTGATGTGAACGCTCTTCACGAAAGGAAAGGAACCGTGGGCTGAGTGGCACGGTTCCTTTCCCTTTTCCGGGATGCGCTACGCATCCACGATTTCGCCACTCCACCATTCCCGCAGAGTGGGCAGATCAACAGCGCCCCGCCGCAGCACCAGCAGTGTGGCCCCGACGGGCCGCACAAGCGTTGACGGGAGATCTCCCGGCGCGCGTTCTCCGTCAAACACCCCGGCGAGGCCTTGGGGGAACTGAGCTTCCACCTCTTCCGCGGTTCGCGCGGGCGGCATGTTCTGAAGGTTTGCGCTTGTCGCCGTGATGGCGCCTCCCGCGGAATCAGCGAGCATTCTCGCGCCGGGGTGGGAAGGTACGCGGACCGCGACGGTACCAGTCCCGCCGGTAATCACGCGCGCGACCGAGTCTTTCGCCGGGAGTACGACCGTGAGCGGCCCGGGCCACGCGAGGGAAATCAGGCGTACGGTGGCGGGGGTCAAGGAAGTTGCGAAGCTGGACACCACTTCGGCCTTTCCGAGGATGAGGCTTACCGGTTTGTCGGTGTCTCTTCCTTTCAGTCTGACGAGGCGAGTCAGCGCCGCCATATCGGACGGGAGGACGGCGAGCCCGTAGAAGGTTTCTGTCGGGTACGCAACTACCTCACCGCGGCGGAGGGCGGCAGTGGCTGATGCAAGGGACAAAACAGGCAGTGGCATGATACGTGCCTCTCCATTTGCGCAAGGATTTTCTGCAGGACAGGGAATTGACATCACCATGATCACGGAGTAACATTCGCAAGTCTTGATGATGCGGACAAGGGCTTCTGGAGAGCGGAGCATCCTTCACGCGTAACCGGTACGATTGCCGGCTCCGGGCGCGGCGGAGGAAAATCTGATTTCCATGGGTGTTCATAACGACGCTGTAAGTTCCGTTTTGTCGGGGGCGGGACCGTTTTGCGGGAGTGAAGGTTACTATGAGCGTTCCACTTGGAGATTTCGTCAGTTACTTGAACGATTACCTGCGGATCGACGAGATACCCGACTCAGAAGAGGCTCTGAACGGGCTTCAGGTTGAGGGTGCTGCAGATATCCGGAGGGTGGCGGTAGCCGTTGATGCATGCCTCGCGACCATCGCAGGTGCGGCGCTTTGGGGTGCGGACATCATGCTCGTGCACCACGGACTTTTCTGGGGGCCCAAGGCGCCTCTGACCGGGGGCCAATATCGCCGTTTTTCAGCACTTGTTCGCCACCGCATAGGTGTTTTCAGCGCGCATCTTCCGCTCGACCTGCACCCGGAAATCGGGAACAACATGATGCTGGCGAAGGCGATAGGCTTGCAGGTGACGGGCACGTTCGGCAGGCAGAACGGAGTGGACGTTGGCATATATGGTCGCCTGGAGGTGGACCGGTCCGATCTCGTTCGAAGAATCGAGGCTGCGCTTGAGGTTGATTCTGTGCCTCATGTCCTCGAACACGGACTCTGGCAGACGTCCACGGTCGGGATTATTACCGGCGGCGGCGGGCGCTTCGTCAAAGAAGCTGCGCACGCGGGGATCGACACATTCATCACGGGTGAGGGGCCGCATTTTTCCGCATTGGAGGCGGAAGAGTTAGGAATGAACGTGATCCACGCGGGCCATTACGCCACGGAAAAACTCGGTGTGAAAGCGCTGGCGGCCCACGTGGCAGACAGATTCGGCGTAGAAACCGAGTTCATCGATCATCCCACCGGAATCTGACGGTTCCACCGACGTTGGAGTCCAAGAAGGCCGTGCACAATTTGCACTAACGCGTCGTTTTTAGTGCAAAATAGTGTGCCGAAATTGCCTTCCAGTCTTCGTACAAAATGCGTTTCGTGCGGGTGACTTCTTTCGGCATTCCCCAGAGCGCTTCAGCCGGGTGGCATGTCGTTTTGACGGGGATTCCTTGGAAGACGCCGCAATCTTGGCCGTCAATAGCCGGTTGGGCGATGCCAGAGCGAACCAGCGCTTCGCCCGTGCACAGACCAAGTGCGACAATGATTACGGGTTGAATCACGGTTACCAGAGCCTGCAATCTGCCCCGGCAGGCCCGTATTTCCGCGGCACCCGGGCGTTTCCCTCTTTTGCTCCGGCACCCGACGAGCGCCGTCACACACACAGGTTCTGCCGCGAGATCCACTCCAGGGGCTGAGAGAATTCGATCCAACAGAGCACCGGTTTCTCCGGCGAGAATCCGCTCTTCCCATTCTTCGTACCCCGTGACACGATCGGCAATCAGCATCAACCCGCCCTGCTCGGAGCGTGATGCGCAAAGAACGCGTCTGCGGGCAGCAGCCAGGCTGCACCTGTGGCACCGGGCAAATTCACGGTATAATTCCGAGAGACTCCCAGGAACGGCAGACATCTCGAGAAGAGGGAAACCCGTCGACACCACGGACATCACGCCCGAAGCTGCGAGAGTGCCGCAGCGGGGTCTTTGCTGCGGAAAACAGAGGTGCCTGCGACTATGACGTCTACCCCGGCATCACGTACCAGCTTCGCCGTTTCCGGGTTTATTCCGCCATCAACCTGGATTTTCGTGGTCAAATTGCGGCCGTCAATTGCCTCGCGGAGCGAACGAATTTTCGGTACCGCCTCCGGCATAAACTTCTGGCCGCCGAAACCGGGTTCCACTGACATTACAAGCACGAGGTCCAGGCTTTCGAGATAGGGCAACACGGCGTCGACAGGCGTCGCAGGTTTAATGCTTATCCCGGCTTTCACTCCGAGCCCTTTGATCTCGCGTATCGTTCGAACCACATCTTGGACAGCTTCGACGTGGAAGGTGATGAGGTTGCTGCCCGCTTCAGCGAAGCGTGGCGCGTAAAAGGCCGGGTCTGTAATCATGAGGTGTGTATCGAGCGGAAGCGGCGTGAGACTCCGAATCGCAGAGACGATGAACGGGCCAAAAGTGAGATTTGGGACAAAATGGCCGTCCATTACGTCGAGGTGGAGCCAATCTGCACCGGCCTTTTCCACTCGAAAAATCTCGTTGCGCAGATCGGCAAAATCGGCCGCCAGAAGAGATGGAGCAATGAGACGTGTTCGCGCCAGCGACATGAACCAGTTCCTCGGGATTGGGGACTCTATGGAGATCTGAACGAGAAAAAAAATACAGCTTCATTGGCTGCCGTGCACAGTGACTCTTGACAACGCGTTCGCTATTGCATACGATGGTTCGTGTCGAGACGAATCCGGAGGCGCCCCGGCGCAACAGATTTCGCGCTGTTGCAAGGGCGAGGAAAGGACGGTGGCAAGAACTATTTTGGGCAAGCCTTTTATTGGCGTGGCTTTTGCATTACGCGACGCGCAGGTAATGTCGACGAAGGAGGAAAGCCAATGGGTTTGTTGTACGAGAGAGATCGCCGGGTCGCAAAGGACAAGAATCTTCCGGAAATCAAGGAAACTGATACCATGAAGCGTTCCGGGTTGGTTGTTGTTCCCACCCGGGAACATGACATTGAGGAATTCACGGAAGAATGGGACGAACTCGATCTGTTTGAAGATGAAATCGTGGACGAGGACGTCGACCCGGAAGAAGTGGACGAAGAAGCGTTCTAGCCCGCAGGGGTTGCGAGTCTGGCTACGCAACCCCGTTGCGGACAGCGAATGGCGTTTGAGCAAGTGTTCGAAAAGTGACAATGCCAGCGGCTTTTCGAGGCTCCTGCCAAATCCCTCCTTTTTGCACTCGCCTGGTTATTTGAGCCCGTCTATTATCGGTTCGGCAGCTTTCAGCCAACTGTGCGCAGGATCGTCCTTTGGGCATAAGGTCCTGCTCGTCGGTCCCGCCATGAACCAGAGGTAGTAAAGCTGATAACCGGGGGCGGCAGCCACCGGGTGATACCCCCTTGGCAATATGACCGTGGAATTGTGTTCTACCGCGTAGCTGACGTCAAGAGACCGGTCATCCGTATAGATCCGTTGGAAGCCGAACCCTTGTTGGGGTTTCAACTGGTAGAAGTAGATCTCTTCCATTTTCACTTCGTCCGGCGGGTTGTCCACCTCGTGCCTGTGCGGTGGACTGGAAGACCAGTTCCCCGGCGGATTGATGGTTTCTCCAACCACTATGTGTCCCGCATTGAAGGACCCATCGATTATGTCTCTGACGTGCCGCGTCCAGTTTGCCCGCCCCACCGTTTTCGTTTTGACCTCCTGCGGGGCGATCAACGCGGGTTCACGCTGCAGAGTCGATCTGGAGAAACAGACAGCCAGAGAAAGAGGTCCGGGTCCGGCGCAATTGACCACAATCTCGCTGTGGCATGGGGCATACACAGTGGCGGCGTTGCCGGAGAACACATCTCGCCGGCCGCCGATCCGTTCGAAAGTCGAATCGTTGATCTTGATGGACGCCGTCCCCGAAAGAATTACGAGTGCAGCTTCTTCGCCGTCCACACAGAACGAGTGTGATTCTTTTTCGTCAAGGCACACCAGCGAGAAACGCAGCAACTCCAGCGACGGGTGATTGGGCGGGACGATGACGTTTTCCCCGTGGCGCAACGTTTTGCGTATGTGGAAATCCGTCTGAGTTTTTGACATTCATTTCCTCCTGGTATCTAGTGGTAGCGTACGCCGATTTCGTCGAGAAGTCGCTTAAGTGCCTGCGCCGCGGTCTTGAAGGCCAATGGTCCGGAATAACCCCCGGCCGGGCCGGCGATTTTCAGGTGGGGTTCCAACGAGAGAAAGCCTTCCCATCCGGAGGCCAGTTTGTCGCTCAGGATCGCTTTGATTCCCCCGTCCCCTTCGCCTGCGGGCGTGACACGGCCGTCTGCCCGTTTGGCATCTTTGATGTGAAAGTAGAGGACATCATTCTTCAGTATTGGCCACGCATCCTCAAATGGGCGCACGCCAGCCTGAACGAAGTTCGCCGGATCGAAAATCGCACGAAGCGACGGGCTGTTGATAGTATCGAGCAGATCTCTGCATTGCTCCGGTTTTTCCCCGTAGATGTGTCGTTCATTTTCGTGCCCCAGGACGATCCCTTCGGCAGCGGCCATTTCGGTAAGCACCCTGACCCGCCTCATGACTTCATCCCGGTGCGCGGTCACGGGTTGTTCTTGCGGAACGTAAAAACTGAAGATTCGTATGTAGGGCGTGCCGAGGAATTTCGCCGTCTGAATAAGCACCTCGCAATCACGCACGTGCGGCCCGAAATCGTCATCAACCTTGATTTTGCCGAGGCCGGAACCGAGCGAGGAAATGCGGAATCCGCGCCGTTGCGTTTCCTCTTTGATTTTGTGCCGCTGTTCTTCGCTCAGCTTGTGGACACCTGTGTTCCAGACCGCGCGTAACTCGATGTGGCGAATCCCTTCGGATTCCATCACGTCCATCTGTTCTTTCAAGTCGGGCGATATCTCATCTCCAAAACCGGTCAGAGTAACCATTTTCCTATTTTCTCCTTTGCGAGAGATGAATCCTAGGCCCTTCGCCGGGTGATGTGTGGCGGCGCATCCCAGTTGCACACAGTCGAGAGCGGAGCTGCGAGGAGCTGTGAAAAATAGGTCGCGACAGGAATGATATCCTGAAAACCCGCTTCGTAGTCGGGTTGAGGCAATGTCTGAAGCAGAAGTCTGTTCCGTCCTTTCGATTTCTCCAGCACAAGACTGAACACATACCAGGAGGAAGGGGCATCCGGGTCAGTGCGCCTGAGGTATTGCCGGCCCACGAGGCGCAGACCGCGCACGTCGTGCGGCTGCCAGGTGTGGGTGCGGAATTGCCGCAGACAAACGAGAGGCGGCTCGTGAGTCGTCATGATTACTTTCGGCACAAATCGCAGTGCGAGCGGCAACGCGACGATCAGCCCGAAGGCAGCGCAAATGAGGCCGATCCCTATCAGGAGGAAATCAAGCCAGTTGAGAGTTCCCGAGGCGCGGTAATTTTCGTACGCGGTTCGCGCGAAAAGGAGAACACCGATGCACGCAAGCCCGACGCTGAAAAAGAGGCCGAACCACAAACGAAACCGCGATTCCGGCATCCGCTCCATGCGCAAGCCCGCGCGCGGGTCGTAAGAAACCACCCGCATCGTGCCTTTGAACGTGACAGCCTGAGGAAAGCGCAAGCCTCACCCCCCCACGGCGGTTATCGAGGACAACTGCCGCTGGGCATTCACAAGCTTCGCGTACACACCCTCTTTGAGCAGCAATTCGTCGTGTGTTCCGAATTCGACGACCTGTCCGTCCTCGATCACAAGCAGGCGGTTTGCGTTTTTAAGCGTGCTCAGACGGTGGGCGATAGCAAAAACCGTTCGTCCTTTCACGAGCCGCGCAATGGCATCCTGGATCTGCTGCTCGGTTTCGGTGTCCACGTTCGAGGTGGCTTCATCGAGAATGAGAATCCGCGGGTCGTGAAGAATAGCCCGCGCGATCGAGATGCGCTGTCGCTCGCCCCCGGAAAGCCTGGTGCCGCGCTCGCCAACCTGAGTGTCGTAACCATCAGGGAATCGGACTATGAATTGGTGAGCGTTGGCCGCGCGCGCGGCGCGAATAATCTCATGCACCGTCGCGTCGGGTTTCGCGTATGCGATGTTCTCCTTTACGGTGCCGTGGAAAAGGAAAGGTTCTTGGGGTACGATGCCTATGAATCGGTGCCAGTCTTCCTGCCGAACGTCCCGCAGGTCAATCCCGTCAACCCGCACGACGCCTTCCTGCGGGTCGTAGAAGCGGCAAATCATATTGATGATCGTTGTTTTGCCGGCACCGGACCTTCCAACGAGCCCGATCATTTCCCCCGGTTGGATATCGATGGAAATGCCCTTGAGCACCGGTCTCAGGGGGTCGTACCCGAAACGCACGTTCTCGAGCCGGATTTCACCCCGTATTTCGTTCAATTGAATCGGGTTGGGGCTGTCTTTCACGTCGGGAGCAGTATCGAGGATTTCGAACACCCGTTCCGCAGCGGTAAGATCCCGCGTCAGCCACTCGTTCATCCTTGCGATCATTTGGATTGGCCGGTAGAACATACCGAGATAGCTGAAGAACGCGAGAAGAGTCCCAAGGGACATCGTTCCGTCGATCACGTTGCTGCCGCCTACATACCAGATGATGAACTGTCCGAGCATCGTGAGGAACGTGATCGCGGGGAAGAATGTCGCCCACGTCATTTCGGCTCTCGTCTCGGCGGAGACGAGGTCCCAGTTCCTTGAGTTGAAACGGGCGATCTCCTGCTCTTCCTGGCCAAAGGCCTTCACCACGCGAATTCCGTTCAGCGAATCATTCAACGTCGCCACGAGGCGCGCACTTCGCGCCCATGCTCTGCCGAACAGCGAACGCATGAACCGCCAGAAGTTTTTGCTGACGTAGATGACAATGGGAAGAGGCACCAGAATGGCCAGCGTAAGCTGCCAGTTCATCGAGAAAAGTATCATTCCGATGAAGACAAGCAGGAACAAGTCGATACCCACGTGAGGCACGCCGTTCACCAGAAATCCCTGAACATGAGCGGTGTCGTGTGTGACACGGCTTATGAGAGCGCCGGTGCGACTCTTGTCGAAATAGTTCAGACTGAGTCGCTGGAGGTGGTTGTAAAGCTTTCCCCGGAGATCGGCGACAATACGAGGCCCGAGCCATGTCGCCTGGCGCCCGCCAAGGATGCCCACACCGACCAGAAGAATGCGCGAGAACAGGAAAAGAGTGACGATCAGCGCGAGCCACGCGACCCGCGACCACCCGAGATGGCTGGCATTCCACCCAGCGATAGTCGTTACGTGGGGCCGATTGATTACATCGTCAATCAGCACCTTTGTCAGGTACGGTGGCAGGGTTTCTATCAGGGCCGAGACGATCATCGCCGCGATGAGCAATGCAGCCCGTTTCCAGTGGGGACGCAGGTATCCCAGCAGGCGAACAAGTACCTGACCTCTTTTCAGACACGCTGGGCACGTTCCGCCGGGCTCCGGCAGAAGGCGGGAGCACCGTGAACAATACCGCGGTAACGAGTCTTTCGGGTCAACCTTTTCTTCCGGCATTGCACCGTTACGCGCGAGCTCTTCAAGGAGCGCCGCCAGTCGGTGGAATTCCCGTTGTTTGGAGTTCGTGAAACGACAGAGCTCCACCCTGTCCTTGCCAATCGTGGCCACCAGCGAAGCCTGTCCCACAAGGAGGTCTACACTGGCTTTTTTCAGCTCTTTGAGCGGCCACATTGACAGATTCGGCTGGTCACCGTTCGGCACAGCCAGGCAAAGACGGTTCTTGCTTGCCAGAACGTGCTGTTCGCCATATCGCCCATCCGGCGACAGGTCACTTGTGGCCGCAACGAGAATCTCTTCTCCGTCCCCGGCGGATTTGAGAAAGGCAGCGCGCACGGATTCCGGCAAACCGGCTACGCCATTGCCAATATCGCCCCCGGGGAGAACAGGTCCGGAAACGGGCCCCATGCCATAGTGATGTCCCCCGCCTCGCCCTTCGAAACCTGGCATGCCAACCTCTCGGTTCGGAAAAACCCCGGCGAACGAATCTTTGCGCTGTTTCGCGCTCTACAAATAAGATATCGCTTTGAATAGAGTGTCCCAATGTTCCAGGCATCAGCGATTGCGTTGTTATCGTTTGAGCCGTATTCTCGTCACTGCAATGTCATATCATGCCAGTGGAGGGTTGCCGCATGGCGAAAATGACCCCGCGGCAGAGAGTGGAAGCCGCGTTGCGAGGAGAATGGGCAGACCAGATTCCTTTCACCATTTACGCAAACAAACTCCCTCGTTGCCAGGTGGAACTGGAACTCCGAAACGCCGGGGTGTGCGTGCTGGAACGGCGGAGCGTGGTGCGTGTCGAAACACCCAGCGTCAGAGTAACGTCGTTCGGGTACGAGGAACGCGGAGTGCAGTTCACGCGAAGGGTTTTCAACACGCCGTGCGGGGAACTCTCGACCATCGAACGACCCGGCATTGGGACTACGTGGCGCGTCAAGCGCATGTTCACGAAACCGGAGGATTACGCCCCGCTTCTCGCGCTGATCAAAGATCAGCGATACGCGCCGGATTTTGATACGTTCCTCAAAACACGGGAAGACCTTGGCGAGGGGGCATATTTGCGAGCGGGAATCGGTTATTCCCCCCTTCAGGAGATCATTTACACCTACATGGGCGTGGAGTGTTTCAGCATCGAGTGGGCGGAACGACGGGACGAGGTCATGCGGCTTTATGACGCGTTGACGGAAGACAGAAGGAAAATCTACCCGTTACTGGCGGAAAGTCCTGCAGAAATAATAAATTACGGTGGAAACGTAAGTGTCGAAGTTGTGGGAAAGGATCGTTTTGAGCGCTTCATCCTTCCGCATTACAACGAAGCAGCGGATATCGTTCACAAACAAGGGAAACTGCTCGGGTCGCATCTCGACGGAAACAACCGGCAGCTTGCGCCGTTGGTCGCGGGTTCATTACTCGATTACGTTGAAGCATTTACGCCTCCTCCCGATTGTGACATGACGGTTGCGGAAGCCCGGGAACTGTGGAAAGGCAAAGTCCTCTGGATCAACTTCCCATCTTCGGTCCACCTCTCCGGAGTTGAAGCGGTCGAAAACACGATGCGGTGCCTTCTCACTGAAGCGGCTCCGGGTGATCGTTTCCTCGTAGGGGTGACCGAAGACGTGCATGAAGACGCGTGGAGAAAAACGTTTCCTGCAATGGCAAGGGTTCTCAACGAATCGGGAAGGTTGCCACTGCAACGGTGAACACGCCCCGGAGTTTGGTCACCTCAGGGTGCCCTCAGGCCTTTCCGGAGGTTCCCGCGGCTAACGGCTTTCGTACTCGCTGATGGATCGGTTTGCGAGCCTCTTTTCTCGTCGCGCCTGGGCATCTCTCGACCGACGCTCCTGTTCGGGTGTTTCACATAGAACGGGCGGAACCTCCACAGGGCGCCGCTTCTCATCCAGGGCCACGTACGTCAGATAGGCAGTGGCAGCGTGGTGCGTCTCGCCCGTAAGCGGGTTTTCCCCATCTACCCGGACTCCGACTTCCATGGACGAACGCCACGCATGATTGACCTGAGCCCTGAGGTGTACCACGCAACCGACGGTGATCGGGGAACGAAAGTGGAGCATGTCGATGGAAGCAGTTACCACGACCCTTCTCGCGTGGCGTTGCGCGGCGATGGCGGCGCAGATGTCGATCCACGACATTATGACGCCTCCGAAAACGGTTCCCAGCGGATTTGCGTGGCTGGGTAGCACGAGCTCCGTCATCGTGACTGAGGAATCAGAAACGGGTTTGGGATCCATGCAACGGTTCCGTGGAAACAGGTTTGCCGGCGCGTGACGTATTTCAGTATCGTTGAAATTGCGTGTTTGTGGAACAATTGCCAAGGGACCAACGCGAGCGGGGCTGGCGTACGTTCTTCAGTTGTCGTTGGGAACTCCGGGCCCTGGCGTTTGGTCAGGCTTGCACGGCAACAGGCGTGAAGCGGTTGTACAACGGCACCGCGGCGGAATGATCACGGAGAAGCAGATGCAGAGGATCGGCGTCATGACATCGGGAGGTGACGCTCCCGGGATGAACGCAAACGTACGTGCGGTCGTCAGAACGGGAGTATCCAGAGGAGTTCAGGTGTTCGGAATCCGGGACGGGTTCGCCGGGCTGATTTCCGACGAGATCATCCCGATGACGTCGCCGTCCGTCGGCGGCATAATCGGAAAAGGTGGTACGATACTCGGCACTGCCCGTTGTGAGGAGTTTCGCGATCCCGCCGGCCGTGCGAAGGCCGCGCAGACATTGCGCAAGCACGGCATCGAAGGGATCGTGGTCTGCGGCGGAGACGGGAGCTTCCGCGGCGCTCATCTCCTGTGGAAAGAGCACGACATTCCCGTCATATGCACCCCGGGAACGATAGACAACGACCTTGCGGGAACTGACTATACTATCGGGTTTGACACCGCAGTGAACACCGCGCTGGAGGCGATAGACAGGATACGTGATACGGCCGAGGCTCACCGGCGGACCTTCATAGTTGAAGTGATGGGTAGGCACTCCGGGTTCATCGCACTGGCCACGGGGATCGGTGGCGGGGCGGATGCAGTGCTTGTTCCCGAAATTCCTCCTGACATCCCGCGGATCATTTCGATGGTCGAAAGACGGTTTGCAGCCGGCAAGCGATTTTCGCTGATCGTCGTCGCGGAGGGCGTCGTAATCGATGATTTCCCGGGAGCGGGCAGTGTGGCGCACATCTTGAAGAAACACGGGCTTGACTGCCGCGTTTCCATCATCGGTCATCAGCAGCGAGGAGGCGCACCTACCGCGCTGGATCGCGAATTCGCATCTCTGCTCGGAAAAGAAGCTGTCGAGGAGCTTCTGCGCGGGGGAACGGACAAGATGGCAGGAATCGTGGGGAAACGGGTGGAATTCTGCGACCTGGAGTACTCATGGCGCGAAAAGAAACCGATTGACATGGAGGTGTACCGGTTTATCAGCGGAGCTGCGATTTGAGGTCGGCGTTGAGGGGTACTCTCGTCTACTTCCTGAAAACTGCCTGCACCTCGAACCGACATCTGTGGCGCAGTTTGCGATGGATGTTCCGGTTCCCGTATAATACTTCACAACGTCGGATACAGGGTTCCTTGCTTCCCGCTTCTTCTGCGAAACGTTTTCGTGGAAAGACTCACGGGTTTGAAGAGATCGGGGAATGGCGCGGCGAATAACCATTGCAGACATTGCGCGTTATGCGGGGGTATCCCCGGCCACGGTTTCCCTGGTCCTGAACGGGAAGTACACGCAGGGGCAGACTGCAAGGGGAACTGCCGAGCGAGTCTGGGAAGCCGCCAGAGTCCTGGGCTACAGAGGGCGCATCCGGACGCGCCCGGAACCCGGTGCGCCCGCCATAGGCCTGCTGATCGCAGACAGGGAGTCTTTTTTCACCACCTACTATGGCCCGCGGCTTCTCAAAGGGATGTGGCACGTCGCTGATGAGTATAACGCTCACTTGTTCCTGTTTAGTGATCGGATGGAGGGGCATCCCGTAACCTTCGATTACCTGAGAAAGGAACTCGAATCCCGCCGCGTAAACGACCTCGTCGTGAATGTGAACAATAACCTGAGCGAATCGCTGCTTGACACGGTGGAGGCGCTTGCAATAGGGGGCACGCGGATCGTGGCGCTGTGGCGGAGGCCGAAATCGTGGTTTGCGCCATGTGTGGCTCCAGACGACGAGAACGCCGCGCTGCTGATGCTGTCGCACCTTTTCGAGCTCGGACACCGGCGGGTGGCGCTTGTTGCAACGGAACCGGACGAGCGCACGTTGCTGATCACCGAACGGTTCGCCGCCGCGGCGCGGGAGATGGGGGTAGACCTGGCTCTCGGCGAAGGTCTTTTTGAAAAAGGTGGCAGGTGGGGCGTTCTCGACGACGACCAGGTTGTTGCCCGTTTGCTTGGTTGTTCCTCTCCTCCGACGGCGATTGCGACCCTGTACGATGGTCGCGCGATCGGCGTAACAAAGGCGTTGCGCTCTCTCGGTTGCCGTGTTCCGGATGACATTTCCCTGATCTCGTACGGAAATATGTCGGAAAACCGACCAGCTCCGTACCCGATTACGATGGTGCAGTCGCCCATCGAGCAGATCGGGGAAACCGCGGTACGCCTTCTGGTGGACCCGGAATCCTCCTATTCGGCATGTTGCGCCGGGCCTCCGATCAGACTTCCCGTCGCGCTCCGGGTGGGGGCCACTACAGGGCCGGCAAGCAAGGCTGGTCCGTATTCCCGTTCACGGGTTCTTCGCGCTTTCTGAGGCGCGCCGGTTCCTTCCTGGTTTCCTGCTTTTTTGCCACATATCTCGTTCGGAGAATTAGACCGTGAATTTGTTCAAAGTGGTTTGGATAGCGATCGCCGTCGCGTTTTTCGTGAATCCGGCAGTTTCGCGGGAATCCGCAACAATACGCGTCACCGTTGGCCCGGGTCGGTTGGACTGGCCTCATGCGCCTGTGGTGGTCCGCCTGGATAGCATCCTGTCCAGAAAAGGATGGAAGTCGCCGCTTGGCGCCTCGTTGATTCGGGTGCGCGAGCCGGGCACAGGCAATCTGGTGTCGAGCAGGACGGGGTGGAGCCACAGCGGTGAGTGTCCCGGCCTTCTTCTCTTCTCGAAGACGGGCCCGGGGCGCAGGGAATACGTGATTACGGTGACGTCTGGCGAAGCGACTCCGCCGGGAGAAAGGATTCCCGTTGTGGGTTGTGGAGAGCCCCTGACGCACGGCGTGACGGGAATTGTGTCGGGCATAGACGGCAGCTTCAACAGCCATCTCGCCGTGGCAGACTGGGATGGAGACGGAGATCTGGATTTCTTCATCGCGCAAGGCCAGGGCGGGGGCGCCAACTGGACCATGCACGGCCTTTTGTACTACGAGAATGTGGGCACCTCCCGCTCGCCGCTCATGTCAAAACCTCGAAGGCTGTTCGAGAGCACCTCCTCGCCGCAGGTGGCAGACTGGAACGGGGACGGCTTTCTCGACATTTTGCAGGGCGGCTTGCTGTACCGGAATCTCGGACCCGAAGGCGCCTTTTCCTTTGCGCCTCCCGATTCCCTTGCAGGCCTGCCTCGAATGAGTGCGCTGGTTGACTGGAATGGCGACGGCCTGATCGACATCGTTCAAAGTGAGAGCACAGGCGGCGGGGATCCGTCGCCCTCCATATGGAGCAAAAATTCGTCTGAATCGCCCTACACGACTGAGGGTGTGTGGCGCGGTTACACGAGCCACGGACGAATCATTGTCCACAGGAACAGCGGGAGTGCTTCGCATCCCAGGTTTTCTGCGACACCGGAGACGTTGCGTGCGGGAGCGGAGTGGTTGGACGTTCCGGGAGGCGGCGTGCCTGCCTTCGGTGATATGGACGGAGACGGCGACGATGATCTGCTTGTCGGGACTACTCACGATCTGTTCTACTTCGAAAATGCAGGGACTCGAGTTGCCCCGGTGTATCGTCGCGGCGCGCCTCTGGATATCGGACTTGAAGAAGTCTACGTGAGGCCTTCGGTTGCCGACATGAACGGGGACGGAATGCCAGACGTGCTGATAGCGCAGGAAAACGGCGATGTCAAGCTGGTCGAAAACCTTGGGCGCCCCGCCGGCGAGGACAAGCCGCGATTCGGCGCACCCTCTCGAGTTCAACAGCGGGACCCACTCATTGACATGGGAAGCGTAGGAGCCTTTGACGTTGCCGACGTGAACGGAGACGGACGACCGGACATAGTAGCTTCGAACTCGTACGGTGAGGTATGGCAATGGCTTTCGGCGTCTCGAGATTGCTCCTGGGTGTTCGGCACGGGAACACGCGTGCAGGCCGGAGGGAAGCTTATACGGATATTCGCCGGCGCGTCCGGAAGCATACAGGGGCCTGGAGAAGCACGTTACGGATACGGTGCACCGGAAATCGCAGATTGGGATGGGGACGGCGTGCCGGACTTGATACTCGCCGACGTGTGGGGTAAGCACACACTTTTCCGCGGACTGGGCGTTGATTCACGACAGACCGGCGTCAGTGCAGGATTGGAGCTCTCAGAGGGACAACCGTTGCGTTTCCGGAACCCGCGTGACGCCGTGAAACCAGCGTGGAACTGGTGGAATCCTGTCGGCGGCGAGCTTGTGACGCAGTGGCGAACACGCGGGGAGGTTCTGGATTGGAACGGCGATGGCGAAGTGGACTACGTCACGATCGATCACGAGGGATACCTCGCTCTTGCTACCGGTATTAGAACGCAGGCGGGCAGAGTCCTCGGACCTCTCGAGCGGGTGTTTCTGACCGAAACCGGGGAATCGCTTCGGCTTACACCCGGAACCTGTGGCCGCAGCGGCCGTTACAAAATTGCTCTGGCGGACTGGGATGGCGACGGGGACGTGGACCTTATCAGGGGTGTTGCGACTCCCTCCGGCAATACCATGCACACGCCGTCGGAGGAAACCGGTTGTGCGTTTTTGTTCGAGAACATTGGGAACAACCGCTTTGCGTTCCGGGGGGAGATGGTTCCCGACTCCACCGTTCAGCTCGCCGGCCACAGCTCGTGTCCTCAACCGTTCGACTTTGATAACGATGGCAAACTGGACCTTCTGATCGGTGCTGAGGACGGTCACATTTACGCGTTCCACCGCTCCTATCTCGAAAAGGATCTGCCACGAGTTCAGGTGACGCAGGTCAGGATAACACACTGAAAGATTGGTCCCCCGCGACGCCGCAGAGGTCTGAATCAGGCCTTTTTCCGCTTGAGCCACTGAAGACGCGAACGAACTTTCGCCTCTTCGTTTGCGGGCAACGGTTTTACGGGCACGTGTTGTTCCTCGACTGCGGGAAGCACGCGTGCGCTTGACGGCGCCACGCGTTGCTTGGGAGTATAAGGCGGCTTTTCCAGGAAATGGTGCAACAGGATCAGCGCCGTTTCCTTGTCCGGAATGATGTCACGCTCACCGGCTGCATCGTGGCCGCGCGTAGGGGGCGGAGCTCCCACACACGATGGACAGCCATCGATGCAGGGGCACTCGGAAACGAGTTCCCACGCGGCCGTGAATATCTGCTCCGTCCACTGGTAGGTCCTTTCGGAAAAACCGATTCCACCCGGGTATTTGTCATACACGAAAATCGCGGGCGTACCAAGGTTGGAACTGTCGACAATGCTTCCGATATCGGTGGTGTCAGCCATGACAAAGAGCGGCACAATTTCTACGAGAACATTGGCGATTCCCTTCAAGCCTTCAGCGGGAACCCTGCCCCAGGCCCTGCATGCATCGAGGGCCGCAGCACGCGGAACAAGCCAGAATGCAGTCGTGTCGAGCGTCTGCGTGGGCAGGTCAAGGTTTTCGTAACCGATTGACTCCCGGCTTCCAAACTTGATCTTTTTGAACATCACGACGTTGAGACTGACGGTGACATCCCCGAGCGCCATTTTGCTCACACGCCAGGCGCCCTCACGTTCGGTATTCCGAACGACGATGCTCGACTCGCTGACAGATTGCGTGTAATAATCCACGCCTTCTCGGCGGACGTGCGCGATTTTTCGATCCACGTCGAGTTTGTCCACAAAGAAGGTTTCGGCGTCGTGGAGGTAAACGGCGTGAGTGTGTACCTGGGAAAGTGCGCTTATCTCATCCAGTGTGCCGATGGCCTGAGGTCCCTGATCCGTTTCGTTCATAATCGTGTACGTCGTGTCGTCCATGTTCCGAAGGCCAATTTTTGCGGCGGCGTACCCTGATCTCGCGAAGTGCCAGCGTTCACCAACCCGCCGAACGTGTCCCTCGTCTGCAAGTATTTCGACCAACGCGGGCGTGTACTCACCGAACAGATCAACGCGCTCCTCGGGGGCAATGGGAAGTTCCTGCGCTGCACAGAGCAAATGACCGATCGCTACGTGCGGGTTGGTGGGATCGATGATAGCGTGTTCCGGGTTTCTTTCGAAGAAATACTGCGGATGATTCATGAGATACTGGTCTATGGGCGTATTGTGTGCGATCAACACTACCAGGGAGCGTTCTCTGCCCCTTCCCGCCCGACCGGCCTGTTGCCATGTGCTGGCGATCGTGCCGGGGTAACCGATCAGAATGCTGGCTTCGAGCGTACCTATATCTATTCCGAGTTCGAGCGCGTTGGTGCTGATTACGCCGAGGAGCTCACCTTCGAAAAGCTGCCGTTCGATTTCTCGACGTTCTTCCGGCAGATACCCCCCGCGATAGGCCCTCACCCGACGCGCGAGTGATGCGTTGCGGTGAGAAAGAACGTCCTGGACAAAGCGGTACAGAAGCTCTGCGGAGACGCGCGTTCTGACAAAAGCGATCACCGGGGTGCGCTCTTCGATCAGGGAAACCATGCAGTATTGCGCGTCGGAAAGCGCGCTCCTGCGTTCCGGAGTTTCTCCGGCGGACGGATCATCCAGCAGAGGGGGATTCCAGAGCACGAAGCTCTTTTCGCCACGCGGTGATCCATCTCGGTCGATAAGCTTCAGGCTGCGCTGGGTGAGGTTTTCTGCATGTTCCAGCGGGTTGGCGATGGTTGCGGATGAGCAAAGATAGAGCGGATTCGACCCGTAGTGGGCGCAGATGCGGTTCAAGCGTCGGAGCACTCCCGCGACGTTTGAACCGAACACGCCCCGGTAGGTATGGATTTCGTCGAGAACCACGTATCTGAGCTTCTCGAAAAAACGTGCCCACCGCGCGTGGTGAGGCAGTATGCCGGCGTGCAGCATATCCGGGTTGGTGAGAATCAGCTGCCCCTCGTTGCGCAGAACCCGACGTGTGGTGGGTGCGGTATCGCCGTCGTAGGTCCCCGCTTTCACTCCCAGTCCGAGCCCCCGGAGGTAACGCAACACGCCGCGCAGTTGGTCCTGAGCCAATGCTTTCGTCGGGTAAACGCAAAGCGCGCATGAGTCCGGCTCCGCGAGAAGGCGCTCGAAAATCGGAAGATCGTAGCACAGGGTCTTGCCGCTTGCGGTTCCGGTGACGACCACGAAACCGCGCCCGCTTCTCGCCGACTCCAGCGCATCAGCCTGATGGCAATACAGGCGGCTGATCCCCTGGTCTTTCAACACCTCGGCAATGGCGGCATCAAGGGGTACGTCGGTTTCCCGGAACGTCGCTTCGCGAGCAGGAATGCGTTGCACATGCACAACTTGTCGACGCCATCCGGATTCCGCTCCAATGCGTTTCAAAAAGCGGTCTACATCCATGGGATAGCCCTTTGTTCGTATGGAAAGAGCCCGACGGGGGCTTTGCGGACTCGGTTTTCCTGCGTTAACGTACGCAAGGAAACTGCCGGAACCCACAGCCTGTGCACGTCCGCTTTGACGGCGTGGGGACCGACACCGGACGCATGGAAGCCGGGGCAAGACGTAGATCTCGGAAGGGAAAGCGGCCATGAAAGGCGTTATTCTGGCAGGGGGAACTGGTTCACGACTATTCCCGCTCACCAAAGTGACCAATAAGCACCTGCTGCCCGTATATGACCGCCCCATGATCTACCACCCGATCCAGGCGTTGGTGAATGCGGATGTCAGGGACATAATGATTGTGACGGGAGGGGAAAATGCGGGTGATTTCCTGCGTCTTCTTGGCAGCGGCAGCCAGTTCGGCTTGCAGCATTTGAACTACGCGTATCAGGAAAAACCGGGCGGAATTGCCCAAGCGCTCGCCCTGGCGGAGCATTTTGTGGGGGACGAAAAGTTCGTGGTTGCCCTCGGGGACAACATCATCCAGAAGAGCATTCGCGCGGCGGCACAGGCATTTGAGCGACAACCGGAAGGGGCGAAAATCCTTTTGGCGGAGGTTGAAAACCCGCGCAGTTACGGAATCGCACGTATCGAGGGTAACGCCGTGGTAGAGATCATCGAAAAGCCGTCGGATCCCCCGAGCAACTTTGCGGTGATCGGCATCTATTTCTACAATGCGGACGTGTTCAAAATCATAAGGACGCTGACGCCGTCCGGCCGGGGCGAACTCGAGATCACAGACGTGAACAACGAATACCTCCGGCGCGGTACGTTGACGTTTGAGTTCCTTGACGGATGGTGGGCTGATTGCGGCGAATCAATCCCGTGGCTCCTTCGCGCCAACAACCTTGTCGCCCGCGACGGCGCAAACAACACGGGATAGGCAATCCACCCGACGTCGAGGCGTTCGTGTACCGCACCAGCCGTTCATCCAGAGCGCGCACGTTTTCTTTACACAATGATTGATATGTCTTTGCATTCCCCGGGTCCAGTAACAACACATCGCCGCGGAAGGCGCACGAATGGCTGACAAAATTCGGATGGGGTTCATCGGGTGCGGTTTCATGGGTCAACTGGCCCACATCGCCAACTATGCCCGTCTGCGTGACGAATGTGATCTGGTTGCTGTTGCAGACGTACGCCCTCTGCTGGCGGAAAAGGTTGCGGCCCGGTACGGAATACGCGAAACGTATACGGACCATCGCGAGCTGCTCGAAAAAGCAGATGTCGATGCCGTGGCAGCGATCATGTATTACGGGCATCATTATGCGGTCGTTCCCGACATTATCGAATCGGGAAGGCATATGATCACCGAAAAGCCCATGGCGTGCAGTGCATCGAGCGCACGGAAATGGAAAACGGCGGCGGACGCGAAGCGCCTGGTGTACATGGTCGGATACATGAAACGGTGGGATCTCGGTGCTCGATGGGTGTCCGATATCGTTCGGGAGTGGAAAACCACCAACGAGTTCGGTGAGTTCAATCATCTTCGATGCCTGATGAGCGGAACCGATTGGACGTGGAATCCGTATCCCGTGATTTCCTCAGACGAGAAGCCCGTGGCCCCGCTACCGCCGCACGAGCCTTTCCCGGCGCGCTTCACGAAAGCGCAGGCCGAGTACTTCAATATGAACATCAATTTTTACGTCCATCAGGTGAATCTGATACGTTTCCTGCTCAACGAGCATATCACGCTTAGTTACTGCCATCCGGCAGGGAAGATTCTTATCGGTTCGACGGAAAGCGGGAAAGCTGTATCACTGGAAATGGGGATTTCCAGTATCCCCCAGACGTGGGACGAAGTCTACCACATCTCCTTTGAGAAGGCAGACATTGAACTCCGGATGCCGGCCCCGTTGCGCGGGCAGCACAACGGCGAAGTCGTGGTGCGGCGAACGGCAAACGGAAAGACGTATGAGACGATCCGACCCAATTTCGCCGTTCCGAGCTGGAGTTTCCTCGAGCAGGCAAAGGGATTCCTGGAGGCGGTCCGAACCGGCAGGCTTCCCTTCGATTCCACAGGTGACGCAGTACGCGATCTGGAGTTTTTCGAAACCCAGGCGGACATGATGCTCGGAGAAAGTGGAGTCGCCCGCAAGTGAACGCGTGAAGCAGCAGAGAAGGGCTGGGAACATGGTCGTCGAGCTTCAAAAAGGAGAACTGCGGGCCGCAGTTGTTGACAACGCACCGCATCTGGAAAAGGGTGGACACCGGGAGGGCTACAACGGCCTGGCGGCACTCACGAGCGACGCGCAACAGGCGAACCCTTTTGTCCCTTTCTACGCCGGAATGAATCTCGAGCTCTATTTCGATGGCGTGGTGACCGACCGGCCAACGCTTTTCGAACCGCGGCGTGCTCCTATGGAGCTGGAGAAAATAGATCAGGCGACCGCGCGGCTCTACCAGCCACCTGTTCCCTACTGGAAAGTGGAGAGCTGGACTGAATTCACATTACGGGAACCGAATTACATCGACTTCCGTTACCGCGCAATCCCTCACGAGCGGACGTTTCAGCGGAACTGGCTGGGCGTGTTCTGGGCAACTTACGTCGCCTATCCGGAGGACCCTGGGATCTGGTTCCCTACTGCCACCCCGGAAGGCGTGAGGACCATGCGGCATTTCTCCTCGATTCACGGCGAGGAAAGCACACACCGGCATGCCGCGGACGGTGAAGAGATTACGGTGTCGCATGATCATCGGATGTACATGTACGGCAGTTACTCGCGATTTCGGTATGCAAGGCCATATTTCTGGGGATTTGTGCATGGAATGAGAGTGCTGTTCATGTTCCAGGACAATCCGAATATCAGGTTCGCACAATCGCCATCGGGAGGTGGAATCCGCTGCCCTGCGTGGGATTTCCAGCTTGTCGTGCCCGATTATCAGGTCGGAGGGCAATATTCACTTGAGGCGAGAATGGTATACTCCCCTCTTGGCGCAGCAGTGGATCCTGAAGTCGAACACGCCCGCTGGGTGGATTTCCGGAAGAATCAGAGCGGTGTTGGGGGCGAAGGCCGATGAAAGATCAAAGCGATGGCGTGCAGAGCTGGCCGGAGCGCGCTGAACGAAACGGGTTGGCACGGCCACCGATTGCGGGACTCGACGGCCTTTTGTGCCCTGTGTGCGGGGTAATTGCGGATTCACTTCCTGTCAAGGTTCAGAGAGTGGTTCAGGGTACCGAGGAATGCTTGTTCGTATGCTCCCCGGATTGCAGGCAGACGGCCCTTGAATCGCCTTTCCTGCAGATCAACATGTTCTCGCGTGATATGCGGGTCTGGGAGAGTAGCGTGCAATCGGAACTTGATATCCATCCTTCCCCGGTGGCCGAGGCTTCGGAAACGGAATACAGCGGGAGAGAACGCTCGTGACGAAAGTTGGGAAAGCGATGACCGACGTGGAACTCGTTCTGGACGCGAAGGCAGATCTTGGTGAAGGTGCGATCTGGCATGCGCGCCGTGAATTGTTGTACTGGGTAGACATAAATGCGGGTTTTCTGCACGTATTTGAACCGAAAAGCGGAAAAGACGACGCATATCGCATCGGCGAAGACGTGGGGACCGTCGTCCCGAGGATATCGAGCTCCGAACGGCCGTATGAGAGCGTAATGCTTGCGTTGCGGCGAGGGTTTGCCGTCTTCCGTTTCGACGTAGCAAAAGCATACGTGGTTGCAGACCCGGAAAGGGATATACCCGCAAACAGATTCAACGACGGCAAATGCGATCCTGCAGGTCGCTTCTGGGCTGGCACCATGCCGGAGGGCCCCGGTGGCGTTCCAGACGGCGGGCGCCTTTATTGCCTGTATCCCGACCTCCACGTGGAAGTCAAAGAAACCGGTATTCGCTGCTCGAACGGAATTGCGTGGAGTCTGGATCAAAGGACAATGTATTACATCGACACGCCTTCAATGGAGATCTGGGCGTACAACTACGATCTCGAAACCGGTGCATTATGGGATCGCCGCGTGGCAGTTCATGTCCCGAAAAACGAGGGTTACCCCGACGGGATGACGATTGACCGTGAGGGGATGCTTTGGGTGGCTCACTGGGATGGATGGCAGGTTGTCCGCTGGAACCCGCGGACAGGACGAAAGATTTCTTCAGTGAAGGTCCCGGCAGCCCGTGTGACTTCCTGTGCGTTTGGGGGGAAAAACCTCGACGAGTTGTACATCACCACAGCGCGGACAGGAGTCAAAGCCGAAGCGTTGCGCACACAACCGCATGCGGGGGGAATATTCCGGGTTCTGCCCGGTGTGAGTGGACTCGAGGCATTCGAATTCGCAGGCTGAGTTCGGACGACGGTGCGGGTGTTGTAAGCGGAGATCCGTTGGGGGCGGGCGCTGTGGCCCGCCCTTTTCCATTTTTGGGTGGTGCCATCGTGCCCAGTCGACGAGAGATTTGACGTGACGACACTGGTTGCGCCGCGTTCACGCCGCTTTGTTATCTTTATTAGGTGAGCAAAAAACATTCCTTCATGCGAAAAGTTGCGCGCAACGGGCCCTGCACACATTGCAGCGATCTGTCTTGGAAGGGGGTTCGCGGATGCCGGTAAGCCGTGAGGACGTGTTGCACGTCGCCGCGTTGGCAAGGCTGGAAGTTGCTCCAGAACAGGTGGAGAGTTTCCAGCGAGAGCTGGGCGCGATTCTGGAGCACTTCCAAAAGCTGAACGAACTGGACACCTCCAACGTCGAACCGACGTCCCACGCACTGGCTCTCGTGAACGTGTTCCGTGAAGATGTTCCACAACCCTCGTTGACGCAGGAGGAAGCGCTCGCAAACGCTCCACAGAAAGCGTTTGGACATTTCCGAGTGCCGAAAGTCATTGACTGAGGCGCCCTTTCCCGGAAAATCGAGATGGGTGTTGCCCGTGTGGAAAGTAGTGGGGGTGGTTCCCGCGCGATTCGGCTCGGAGAGATGGCCCGGGAAGGTGCTTGAAAACGTTGGGGGGAAGGCGCTTCTTCGCTGGGCATGGGAAACTCTTTCCGGAGTTCCTGAGATCTCGGAAGTGCTGATAGCCACGGATGATTCCCGGGTCGAAACGTGGGCGGGTGCAAATGGTTTGTGTGTCGTGAAGACGTCGGCGGAATGCCGGAATGGAACTGAGCGAACCGCCGAAATCGCCCGCATGATCCGCGCCGACTATTTTGTCAACGTCCAGGCTGACCAGGTGGGACTTGAGCCGCGGGTGGTAACCGCACTGCTTCGGGCCGCGAAAGCCCACCCTGAATGGGCGATAACGACGGCGGGAACGCGCTGGTACGACGCTGGATGTCTCAAGAACCGAGACCGGGTGTTTTTTGCGGTAAGGGAGTGCACGTGCGGCAGACACAGTATTGCTGAGCGCTTTTTCCGAGGGAGCGAGAAACGCGCGAACACGAATGGACAAGTGCTGCGGCACCTTGGTGTGTATGGCTATTCCCCGGCTTTCTTGCGGGAATATGCCGCGAATGAGCCGTCGCCGGACGAGATCACCTTGCATCTGGAACAGTGCCGCGCGTTGCAGATGGGGGTCGAGATAGGAGTAGTCCGCGTTCGGACCTCTGCGCGCAGCGTTGACAGCGCCATGGACAGGGACGCCATCGAAAGATCGTGGAGCAACAGAAAAAGGCAAAGGAGACCCACGTGAGGACGCGCGAGCAAACGTTCCCGAAATACATCGTTGTTGCGGGAGGAGTCATCAGCGGGGTCGGAAAAGGCCTTGCAACCTCTTCCATCGGCAGGATCCTTCAGGAGTTCGGGTACAGCTGTACTGCGGTCAAAATCGACCCGTACCTGAACTACGACGCAGGTACGATGCGCCCGACGGAACACGGCGAGGTGTGGGTGACGGATGACGGCGGTGAAATCGACCAGGACCTCGGCAACTACGAACGATTTCTCGGGAAGGAATTGTCGCGGCGGAACAACCTCACGACGGGTCAGATCTACAAGGCCGTAATCGAAAAAGAACGGCAGGGCGAATACCTCGGGCAAACGGTGCAACCGATCCCGCACATCACCAACGAAATCAAGAGGAGGGTCACCGAAGCTTCCGCCGGTCACGACATCGCGTTGGTGGAGGTTGGTGGGACGATCGGTGATTATGAAAACACGCCGTTTTTCTTCGCACTTAAGAGCCTTGAGCGCGAGATTGGCAAGCAGAACATCGTGTACGTGCTGGTTACGTACCTGCCGGTGCCAACACACATTCAGGAAATGAAAACCAAACCGACGCAGCACTCCATCAAATTGCTCAGCGAGCAGGGGATATTCCCGGATTTCATTCTGTGCCGGTCAAAATCGCCGGTCGACGAGGTCCGGAAACGCAAAATCGAAACCTATGCGAACATCGACATGGACCACATCATCAGCGCGCCGGATGTGGAATCAGTGTACAGCATCCCGCTGAATTTCGAGAAGGAAAACATCGGCCGGAAAATCCTTGCCATGTTCGACCTGCCGGAGCGAAAAGAACCCGACTGGGCGAACTACAGCACGCTCGTGAAGCGAATCCTCAATCCCCGGGAAACCATTCGGATTGCCATGGTCGGGAAGTACGTCACGAGCGGAGACTTCTCGCTGACAGATGCCTACGTGAGTGTGAACCAGGCGCTGGAACATGCAGGCGCCGCAAATGACACGAAAGTGCAGATTGACTGGGTAAGTGGGGCGGATTTCAACGATAGTAACGTTTCGGACGGGCTTTCCGCGTACGATGGGATTCTTGTTCCCGGTGCGTTCGGCTCGTCCGGAGCGGAGGGGATGATCGCGGCGATCCGTTTTGCGCGCGAGTCGAGTATTCCGTATCTCGGACTTTGTTACGGGCTTCAGATGGCGGTCGTGGAATACGCTCGCAATGTGTGCGGACTCGCGCGAGCGAACTCAAGAGAGATTGATCCGAACACTCCTCACCCGGTGATCGACATTATGGATCTGCAGCGGGCGGTGATCGAACCGACTGTGTGGCAAGCATGGCGGGCCATCAGCCAGCAGATAGACCTCGTTGCGGACAACTGGTTGAACAGCAGGCAACATCAGATCGGCGGCTCAATGCGTCTTGGCGCCTACGCCGCACGATTGATGGAAGGATCTCTCGTGTTCCGGCTGTATCAGGAGTCCGGCCGCCTCGAGAGTGATCGGTCCAGGATGGATCGCTTGCGCATGCAACCGGGACAGGCGTTCCGCCTCGGGAGGGAAAAACCCGGAGCTCCTGTCGTTTTGGAGCGGCACAGGCACCGGTATGAGGTCTCACCTGCCTACGTGGAACGCTTGGAAACAGGGGGGCTGGTTTTCAGTGGGTACCACGAACAGGCGGACGGCAACCGATTGATGGAATTCCTCGAACTGCGAGAACACCCCTATTTTGTTGCAACACAGGCGCATCCTGAGTTTCGTTCGCGCCTGGAAGAACCGGCACCGCTCTTTGTCGGTTTTGTCAGGGCCGCCCTTGAGAGGAAAAATTCCGCAAGAAAATGAGAAGCTTGACGGCCCTTTTCGTGGCGCTGTTAGCGCAAGCGCTCGTGTTAGCGTTCGTAATGGCAGCCTGCGACAACATCAGCTCGTCGCGCAGAAACGCACCCGAAGCGGCTGTTTCCGGGCAAAGACTGGAACGATCTCGTATTGTGTGGTCGGATCGAGGCAGGAAGAGCGCGGTAATCTCCGCAGGAGAGCTCATCAGAATTGACAACCGCAATGAGATTACTCTGCGCGATTCCGTTGTCGTGGAAGTGTACGATGAAACCGGTGCTCTGGTGGCCATCGCGAGGGGCGAAGAGGGCACGGTGGACGAACGCAGCGAAACAGCCCGTGTGACAACAGGTATTTCCGTTCGATTCTCGGGAACCGACGGAAAGGAGACATCTACCCTAACCGCACGAAGGGCCGAGGCAGATAACCGCGCGCAAACTGTCTCAGCGTCAGGAAACGTTCGGGTTCACAGTGACGCCGGCGTGACAGTCTATACCGAAAAAGTCATCTGGGACGGTCGGACGCGCAGGTTCCGTGCGCCTGGTTTCGTCCGCTTGGTCAATGGAACAGACGTCGAGGAGGGCGAAAACCTCGACGCGAACAGCGATTTGACCCATTGGACGATGGACAGAGTGCGCGGCCGAAGCACTCGCGTGCGGGAAGAACTGGAGAGCGGCTCCTGAACATGCTGGCGCGGACAACAACTCTGGCGACCCTGTTCGTGGGTCTGGTTGTCTGTGGAACTTCCCGCTCACAACAGGCCCCACGCGCAGTGGAATTCAGCGCCGACCGGACCGAGATGATCCGTCGGGGAGAGCGTTTTCTGAAGCGCTACACCGGTGCGGTGGTCATCCGTTTCGGGCACGGGGAATGGCTGACGGCTGACGAAGCCACGTACGACAGCGACGGACGGAACATCAGTATTGCCGGATCGGTGGTGATGCAGGATTCAGGACGAATTCTGCGCGCCGACCGGGTTCAATACCTTTTTCGGGACAATCCACGAGCGGGTGGCCACCCGCTTGTAGTGCTACTGGGGAGGGTCGCGTTGATCGACAATGCTCGTCGATTGAACGCCGACCGCGCAGAGTACCGCTCTCACGCGGACAGTCTTGCCGCCTTCGGCAATGTTGTGGCAAAAGACAGCAGCAGGACCGTCACTGCAGATACCCTTCTCTTGAAGGCAGATGGGAACCGGTTTGTTGCGATGGGGAGAGTGGTACTGGAAGATACCGTCGAAAATGTGACAGTCCGTGCGGGGTACTATTCCTTCGACGGGGCGGACAGCATCGGTGTGATCGCTCGGGAACCGACGCTTGTTCGAGGTGCTGGCGATACCGCGGTGACGGTGCGCGCTGACAGCATGATGCTGAACGTCACCGGCAGGAAAGGAAGTGCGTGGGGAACCGTGCGGATCGAAAAGGGCCAGATG
>Ga0116178_10000484_pt1 | contig 35823 bp, 28 predicted proteins | sample AD_STIC12_MetaG_FD_89880 | JGI IMG/M metagenome (GOLD analysis project Ga0116178, IMG submission 89880) | Active sludge microbial communities of municipal wastewater-treating anaerobic digesters from USA - AD_STIC12_MetaG | ecosystem: Engineered > Bioreactor > Anaerobic > Digestate | place: USA...
ACTACTAACGGTCTTCACGACCCAGGGGCGAGCGATCTACCGAACCCCGAAAACACCCTCACCAGAACACTACCAAGATACAAGGGGCGCGGTCTCCGCGCCCGTGGCAGCACACACGCAAGGCGGCGACGGGCCGGGCAACCCGGCCCCTACGGCATCTGCCAAATCTCGACGGTGCTACCCGCACCCACGAGCAGACCTCGACCATCCGGCCTGATGGCCAGGCTGAAGACTGTGTTCCCAGCAGCGATGGTGTGCAGAAGCGCCCCGTCGGACAGGTTCCAGAATCTGATCATTCCATCGCCGCCTCCTGCCACGATTGTCTGCCCGTCGGGGCTGACGGCAACGCAGGAGGCCCCCAAAGTGGGCCCGGTGAGGGTACGGAGTAGTGCGCCGTCAGAGACGCGCCAGACCTTGACTAGATTGTCGTTACCCGCCGAGACGAGCGTCTGGCCATCGGAGCTGAACGCGATCGACCTGATTCCTTCCGTATGACCTGCATCTCCTGCGAGGGGCAAGGTGCGCAGGAGCGTGCCGTCAGAAACGCGCCGTGTTTCAATGCGTGTGTTGCCTGCGAAAATGAAGTTCTGCCCGTCGGGATATGCGACGATCCGTGGCTCATTGCTGATGACCGCTGCTTGAACAACGTACCGGAACTCACCCGCAAAATTGAACGCTCGAATTTCCGCGTTGGGATCGCTTCCAATCACCGTTGCCCCGTCCGGCGTGATAGCTATTTCCTGCATTGGAATGGCGAAACTGTTGATACCTCGTTGGTACTGCAAACTTGGAAGACTGTAAACACTCATTTGTTCACCGACCACGACGGCCTGGCCATCTGGCGTGACAGCAAACGTTCCGCCGTGGGGTCCGACGGATCTGAGCATGTATCCATCGGAATATCTCCATGCCTTTGTATAGTAGTCGCTGCCTTTGGACACGATCGTTTGGCCGTCGGGTGTGTACGCGACGCGCTGTACGTTGCCCGTGTGGCCGCTCAATGACCGCCAGTATTGGAGTTTGGAATAGTCAACCCCATGGACAACGATTTGGACGGTGACGGAGGACACGTGTCCGTCGTCGTCCTGCGCTCGGAATGTTGCGTTGTGCGACCCGATCGTGCCGAACGTCCGCTGAACCGCACCGGTGGTTGTTGACGACCAATCGAACGTTCCGTCTCCGTCGAAATCCCATTCGAATCTCACGATTGTTCCGTCGTCCGTGGCGAGGCCGTTGAGCATCAACGGAATGTTGTGCTCGACTGAGTAGGGGCCTCCAGCGTTCAGCACAGGCCAGTTGTCGGTGACCGTCACGTTTGCGGTCGTTGTTGCCGTGTTTCCGTCGTCGTCCACGACTCTGAGCGTTGCGGTGTAGTTGCCTGCGGCGAGGTAAGCGTGTTGCACCAACCCGGTGGACGTTGACGTCCAGTCATAGGTGCCGTCCCCATCCAGATCCCACTCATATTTCGCTATGCTCCCGTCGGGATCCGAAGCGGAACCGTTCAGGGTCACGGGCACTTTGATTTTGACGGTGTAGGGCCCTCCGGCTTGAGGAACGGGCGGGAGACTCGTGACGGTAACCTGCGCCGTGCCGACGGCGCTGTTGCCATCGTCATCGGTTACCCTGAGCACCGCCTGGTAAACGCCCGCAGCAGTGTAAGTGTGCTGCATCGAACCGGTTGCCGGAAATGACCAGTCGAATGTCCCGTCGCCGTCAAAGTCCCATTCGAACAACACGATACGACCATCGTCGGTGGCTGTGCCATTCAGTGTGAGCGGCACGTTCACTTTGATCGTGAACGGCCCGCCTGCGTCTGGAACCGGCGACTGGTTGGTGACGGTCACCTGTGCGGTCGCCGTTGCCGTGTTGCCGTCCCCATCGGTGGCGCGGAGTGTCGCTGTGTAGACACCTGCTACCGCGTACGTGTGTTGGGTAGATCCGGTGGAACCGGACGACCAGTCATACGTGCCGTCACCATCGAAATCCCACTCGTAGAGGGAGACGCTTATGTCGTCCGTTGCTGTGCCGTTCAGCGTGAGCGGAACGTTGATCTTCACCGTGTACGGCCCGCGCGCATTCGGTACCGGTGGCAGGCTTGTTACCGTGACAAGCGCCGTCGCGGTCGCCGTCGCGCCGTCATCATCCGTAACACGGAAATTCACCGCCCTTGCGCCGGTTGTCGTGTAGGTGTGTTGTCCGAGACCGTTCGAGTTCGAGGACCATTCGAAGACTCCATCGCCCTCAAAGTCCCACTCCCATTTCACGATCCGCCCGTCTGTGTCGGTTCCCGTACCCAGTACCGTCCACAGGTTCTTGACCGTTACCGCGTAGGGACCTCCGGCGTTCGCTTGCGGAGGAGTGTTGGGATTCACGGTGACCTGTGCAGTAGCGGTGGTGGTATTCCCGTCGTCGTCGGTCACGCGGAGCGTCGCGGTGTAATCACCCGGGACAACGTACGCGTGTTGCGCCGCACCGGTCGCGAACGACGACCAGTCGAAAATCCCGTCGTTCTCGAAGTCCCACTCGTATTTCGCCACTGCGCCGTCAGGATCGGCCGCGGTGCCTGCGAAGGAAACGGCCACGTTGATTTTCGTGGTGTACGGCCCCCCGGCGTTCGGAACAGGCGGAAGATCAGTAACGGTGATCTGCGCGGTGGAAACCACCGTATTTCCGTCATCATCGGTTACACGGAAACTGGCGCTTCTCACGCCGGCCGTTTCAAACGTGTGTTGCGCGAGCCCGGTTGATGGCGACGACCATTCGTAAGTTGCGTCGCCTTCGAAATCCCACTCGAACTTTACAATCCGGCCGTCCGGGTCAGAACCCGTTCCGAGGATGGTCAACAGCTTGCGAATCTTGATGACGTACGGGCCTCCCGCGTTGGCCACTGGCGGAAGGTTGGGATTCGCTTCTACCTGCGCCGTAGCAGTTGCGGTGTTCCCGTCGTCATCCGTGACTCGAAGCGTGGCGGTGTGAGTGCCCTGCGTTGTGTAGGTGTGCTGAGTGGAGCCGGTGGAAGTGCTGGACCAGTCGTATGTCCCGTCGCTCTCAAAGTCCCACTCGTATTTGACCAGGTTGCCGTCCGCGTCGGTCCCGGTACCGTTCAACGTCAGCGGGACGTTGATCTTCACTGTGTAAGGCCCACCGGCGTTCGGAACGGGAGGCAGGTTCGTCACGGACACCTGCGCCGTCGCGGTTGCAGTGTTCCCGTCTTCGTCGGTGACTCGAAGCGTGGCGGTGTGAGTGCCCTGCGTTGTGTAGGTGTGCTGGGTGGAGCCGGTGGAAGTGCTGGACCAGTCGTACGTGCCATCGCTCTCAAAGTCCCACTCGTACTTGACGACGGTGCCATCGGGGTCGGTGCCGGTGCCGTTCAACGTCAGCGGCACGTTGATCTTGACCGTGTAAGGCCCGTGCGCATTGGGCACGGGCGGCTCATTCGTCACGGTTACCTGTGCGGTGGCAGCTGCGGTGTTTCCATCGTCGTCGGTGACTCGAAGCGTGGCGGTGTGTGCGCCCTGGGTGGCGTAGGTGTGCTGAGTGGTTCCCGTGGATGTGCTGGACCAGTCGAACGTCCCGTCACTCTCAAAGTCCCACTCGTACTTGACGACGGTGCCATCGGGGTCGGTCCCGGTTCCGTTCAACGTCAGCGGGACGTTGATCTTCACTGTGTAGGGCCCGTGCGCGTTTGCTATCGGGGGCAGGTTGGTGATCGTAACCGTCTTCGTGGCGGTAACCGCGTTCGTGTCGTTATCCACGGCGATGACGCTCACCGTCTGCACGCCCGCCGTGGTGAACGCGTGGGTGCACGAGGCAGTGGAATCGGGTTTCGCCGTTCCGGCAAACACCCATGTGTACCGCACGATAGTGCCCGGTCGCAGGGCCTTCTTGTTGGAGTCCGTCGCGGCGGCAACGTAGGTGTACGGCACGTTGATCTTGATCGTCGCGGGCGCGTTCGTGATGCGAACGGTCGGGAAATTCGCCGGGTCGTGCGGAGAAAGCACCTCGTGGCCGACGTATGCCGGGCTTTGCGGGTCGGCGGGGTTGTTCAGGAGGTGGTCATCTTTCGAGCACGTGACCAGCGTCCCCGTCGTGGCGCATACGAGAAGGACCCATTTCCCCGCGCGCATTGGTCGGTCTCCTTTTGGTGATTCAGTACCAAAACCAGTTCATGCAGTAGGGGAGGGGTCACCCCTCCCGTGATGGCGGGGTCTCCCCGCCCGTGGTGTTCCCTCGACCCTCGTTCGGTCCGGGCGACCCGCCCCTAACGTGTCATCCCGCGCCGCTCATGTTCCCGTGTGTTGGCGAGGTTCTCGACGTCGTCCGCCCACCGCGCGGGGTTCAATGCGATGTATTCCCGCGCCCGGGTGAGGTCGTCGTCATCCCGGATGATGTGGTCGTAATACGAGCGTTGCCAGAGATGCGCGCCGGGCATCCCGCGGTGTGCGCTGATACGTCTGGTTGTTTCGTATTTGAAATACGCCACGATATTCGGCAACGATGGGCGAGGTAGGGGCGGGGTCTCCCCGCCCGCGGTGTTTTCGTTGCCACGGTCCGGGCCGGGCGACCCGGCCCCTACGGCATTGTTGTTCGCGGAGGTCAAAACGACGATCCCATGGAAATGATTCGGCATGACGGCGTACCAATCCACCTCAACGCCGGGGTAATGCGCCGGTAACTCGCGCCAAACCGCATCCACCATCTCCCCTGCTGGATTCACCTGAATCTCGCCGGCCACCACATCGCCGAACATGCATGCGCGGCCGTGCGTTACCATCGTGACGAAATACGCTCCGTCCTGCGCGTAATCAAACCCGGCCAACCGTGCATTCCGGCGGACCGGTTTTGCCGCGTCCATCTGCATCAAACGTCCTCGTCCGCGCTGCGGACGCTGCCTTTCTCCCGGAGGTGGAAGGGCAAGACACCGCACCATCACATCCGATTTGCCCCTCTACCTTCGGGAGAGGGGTGGCTCCCTGGCGGGGAGCAGGGGTGAGGGAGGATTCATCACCGCACCGTCAACGCGATGGACACCCCCAGCAACGCCCCTGCCGCGCTCAGCGAAATGTTCCGTTTCATCGCAGCGCTGTCGGCCCTCCGGTCGGCGTTTTCGTATGCCGTGCGCCACTGGGTTGCCGCCGCGGTGGTGGTTGCGCTCTGGTAGTTCGCCCAGGCAGCCTCACGGTTCTCGTACTCAGCGTTCGCATCGCGCGCCCAAATCGCGCCCAAGCCGGCGGCCGCAAGGCCAACGGCAAACGTCGTCCACCGTGCACGCGCCTTGATCCGCTCGTTCCGCATGCGGACGATGTCAGGGTTTTCCACGAGATTCACGTGGATCGTCGTGGTCTGCCCTTTTCGAACCGATACGTTCACGTCGCCCGGCAGACGCCCCGCACGTTCCAGATGCACCCGGTATGAGCCGGGTAACACGCGGTCGCTTGCCAGCGGTGTGGCGCCCCGGATACCCGGCGGGGAGGACGACAGCGTGGCGCCGGATGGCGACGAGGAAATCCGCACCCCGCCGAACACGCTCGTGAGGGCTTCACGCACCAGCACCGTCTGCCCGTGGGCGATTGTTATGCCCCGGCGCACGGTGTCGTAGTCCGCGGCGACGATCGTGAGGCGGTACCGGCCAAGGGGCAGGCGAAGACGCATCTGGTCCCGCCTGAGTTCGCGCGAATCGAGGAACACCCGTGCCGTCGCCGGGGCGACCTGGATATCGAGGTAACCGCACGGGGAGAGGGTTGCATGCGCGGTCGCCCGCTCGTTGAACCGTACGGTGACCTGTTGGGAATCGGCGAAGAAGTCGGTGTGCGAAAAGACCACTGTGCGCGTTCCAACAGTCACCTGTGGGAGCAGCAGCGGCGTTGACCCGACGGGGCGTCCGTCCAGCGTCACGGAGGCTTCCGGCGGGTCGCTTGTGATGAACAGACTGCCGGTGCCGGGCCGGAGCTCCAGTGTGGTTTTCGTGACGGCGTCGCGCGTCACCCGCACGCGCTGCTCGCCGACGAGACTGTCGAGAATGGCGCGCACGATGTGTTCACCGGCAGGGAGGCGGTCAATGGTGGCAGGCGTCCGCTCGCGCCGCAATGTGCCGTTCAGGTAGATCACCGCACCGGGAGGGGTGGACGTGACAAACAGGATGCCGTACCCCTCGCCGCGCTCCAGTGTCTGCGTGACGGTGGGCGCCACGCCGGCAAGCTCCGCCGCGGCAAGGGAGATAGTGGAGGTGAGCAATTGCTGAAGTGAGCACCGGCAGTCCTGCACGGCGGTCCGCTCGATGGCGCCGGACTCAACGTCAATGATGCGGAGAGTGAGCGAGTACACATCGCCGACCTTGCCGACGGACCCTGCCACCATTTTCCGTACGCCGATCAGTTCACCAATCTCCACGACGCAGGACATGGCCGTGCACCCGGAGAGCTGGAAACCCTGCTCCTGCAGCACGGCGTCAATGCGCTCGCGTTCGATGATGCGGAACTGCCCGGTGTTGAATAGTTCCACGCGCAGGCGGTCGGAAAGCACCCTGAGTTCCGCGGCCGGGATCGTGCCGCTCTCCAGATCGAGGACACCCAGCGCCACACGGGTGTCCGTCTGCGCCGCAGCAGTTGACGCAACCAGAAACAGGAACGCAGCGACCACAACGCGCATGATCCCCTCCCCTCCAGGCACCGTGTGCGCGCCGCGCGTAGATACAACTGGTTGTCAATTTCGCCGGGAGGTGGCGTGCAGTCAAGGCCGGTACCCGCGTGCGAACGCGGGGCGTGCCCCCGACCTGTCAGCGCGGCGTTCAGACGGGCTCCCGCTCGCGGGAGCAGGCTCCCATTGGCGGGAGCAGGCCCCCGTTGGCGGGAGCAGGCTCAACGACCGCGCACTTTTATGACGGATGGTGGTTGCACGCCGACCAGGTTTGAGGAGCCCCGGCGTTCGCGGAGGCAATCGCCATGCACCTGCCCGGGAGGACGGCGCTGCAAACGAAAAGGGCGAGAGTCAACTCCCGCCCCTTCGCGTTCTAGTTGCGACGAATCGTCATACTTCCAACTCGATCGTCATGATCTTTTTCTTCGGAACGTCCAATGCGAGTGCGTTGCCATTCGGCCTGAGCTCCTCGCGCCGCTCCTCGTTCATGTTGCACAACCACGCCTTTTTGATCGTCTGGTAGAACGTGATTGTTCCGCGCATCGCGTCGCCAGTGGGGTTGAACACGCGCAGAATCAACGTGTCCCTTTCCTCAGCCTTTTTGAAAGCCGACAGCACGAGGTTGGCCGGAGAAATCGAAAGGAAGCTCATGCTCTTCGGAAGGTCGCCCTTGTGCGGCCCAACCTCCGCCACCTCAAGCGGCAGGTTGATGTGATCTGCCTCTTTGTACACTTCTGCGGCCGCCCAGTCTCCCTTGTGGGGATAGATGTTGTACCTGAACTCCATCTCGCCGGGGCACTGGGAGAGCTTCATTTCCGGGTATACGTCGTACGTGTCCAGAATGGGCGGATTCCGGAAAGTAAAGGCCCGGAAGAGGGTGAGCGCCACTGTCCGGTCCGCATCTTCCATGGCTTCGTATTCGCGGATACCGTTATTCAGGAAGGTGATGCCGCTTCTGCCGTTTGAGAAGCTCACAAAACGGTGCATCGGCAATACGGGATTCGGGCGGCCCCAGTACCAGTTGTCCGGTGTGCGAATTACCTGCCGCTGAATGACATCGAACGAGGCCTCAGAGTCCGACGTTGCCGCCTGGATGCCGGTCGGGAAGCAGACACGCAGGCGGTGGTTTTCGCACTCGTTGTTGACCTTCGTGTACACCTCCAACACCTTCGAACCCTTGCGAAGGGTGAATTCCGAACGGATCACCATCTCTTTCCGCCGGTCGCTCCGCTTGCTTATGCGCGGATGACGGATTTGAGCACGTGGCGTCTGCCCGGTGTACGCCTCCATGGTTTCGAAATCGAGCCCCTCTGGAATCATCATGTGGTATTCCACTCGAAAACGGGCCAGGGCCGGGCCACTTTCCATCTGTGCGATGTACACGTTCGCGCCGTGGCTCGTGATGATCTCGTCATGATCCGGAGGGATCGTGGTCCAGGAATGACCGTTCTCGCCTCCGTCCTCCAGGTAATGCATGTTGTCAAACACATCACCGGTCTCTTTGTTGGTTATCTGAAGAGTGCCATTGGCGTTGATTTTCACTTTCAGATGCTCGTTTTCCATCGTGTTGACGGCCGTAACGAGCGTCTTCATCGGCTTCGGCACGACATCTTCTTCGTGCTTGACGGTGTAGGTTCGATATCCAAATGGAGGAACATCCAGGGCTTCAAAGTGAACCCGCACACGTTCGGCATGGAGCTGCAGAGACACATCGCGTAGATTGCGCACCAGCGTGCCCCATGGATAGAACTCCGCGTACTGCGCCTCGACCTTGTTCCCTTTTTCGTCACGTATGGTGAAGTCCTCATATTTGCACACATCTGGCAAATCCAAGAGCACGCTCACCACTTCGCTTCGCGGGAACGGAGATGGGTTGAACACCGTAAGGGCAATCTCGTTCGCAGCAACGTCGCTGTTGTCAATGCGCGTCTGAATCTTCTGCAATGCCCGGCGATACAGACCTTCACTGAAAATGTTGACCTGTTCGCCGCGGGCGATCATGTCCTTTTCCATCTGATCCACGCCGGCACCACAGATAGTGTCGTGCGGGTGGTTTTTCATGATATTGTCCCAGCACTCGTCGAGGACGGTTGTCGGGTATTTCGCGCCGAGTGTCATCGCAAGGGCACAGAACGGTTCGGCCTTCCGCTGGACATTCTGCTCGTTCGCGTTGTTCATGAGTTTGATGCGCACGCGGCTGGAGATGACGTCGCCGAAAAGATGCGTCCACTTCCCTACCGAATTCGGATTGCGGCTCTCCCCTTCGATCACCTCCGGCTTCAGGCGGCCGGCGGCTACCTCCTCCTTGAGCCGATCCATGAACTCCGCGAGATCCGACTGCTTGATCACATGGTTCGGAAGGCGTTTCTGTGTCTCTTTTATGAGGTCCAGTTCGCGGGGATCGGGTTCGGAACTGTCGAAGCCCTGCATGGATGCGATATACTGCGTGCTGAAATGCTGGGATTCATCACGCAGGAGCTTCCGCGCACCGGTGTCGATATGTTCCGTGTGCCAGCCCGTCGCATCCGGATCGCATATGTAGTAATGCGCGTTCACGTGGTGGTCACCGGCAAGTTTGAAGGGGAGACTGCCGCGGAACCAGTCGTATTTCGCTTCGTCCCGAGACATGTTGTAAGCAACCATTCGGAACAGGTAGAAGAAGTAGCTGAACCGGGAAAGCGCACCGAACCGCATTCCAAGGAGTTCGCTTCCGTCCGGGCCGCGCATGATGAACTCGCTCTTCTCCGTTTTGATGCCGCGGTAGAAGATGATTGTGTCTATGTCGAAGCCTCTGTAAATCTGCGGCATCTGGCTCGTCTGGCCATAGCTGAACGGCGTGTAGCCGACTTTCGACACTCTCCCAAGGCTGTTGGCCACCTTGTGACCGATCACCAGATTGCGCACGAGCGATTCACCGTTGACAATGTATTCCTCGGGCAGGCTGCACCATGGTCCGATGATCAGGCGCCCGCTCTTCACGTGGCGTTCAATCTGCTCGCGCCGTTCGGGGCGGAAATCCAAGTAGTCCTGAATGCAGAGCGTCTGGCTGTCCATGGTGAACGAATGGTAGTCGGGCTGTTTGTCGAGCAGATCGAGCATGTTGTCCATGAACTCGAGCATCAGCAGTCTGGTCTCCGCTGAGGGATAGACCCACTCCCGATCCCAGTGCGTATTGGAGATGATGTAAATCTCCTTGTGGTCGTATTCGCTCTGATCTTTCAGAGTCGGATCGTACATGTCGGTCTGCTTTGCCATCAATTGCTCCTTTCGGAACGGGCAACCTTCGCTGGATCGCCGGGGGAACTGAATAACATCGGGATACCCGGGCAATGCCGGGATCAGCAGGAATAATATAGCGATTCCGGCTCCCGGGACGAACCGGGAATCCGAATCGTTCAGATTCTCAAGGCGTCGCCGGAGGCGTGCCGGGAGTGTGCACCGGTCGTTCCGCGAGGGAACCGTCGGCAAGCCTGATGTGGGAGGTGAATCCCCGTACTCCGTCTTTGATCTTTATCACGCGGGCGCCCCGGAGAAACCCTTCTTTGCCGTAACCGCGGTACCCGGAAGCGCGCCCGTAACACAGAGTAACGTCTTCCAGAGTACCCTCATAATCGTTCGTGTGGTCGTGGCCTACGAAACAACCGCTTATACGATACTCAACAAACGCGGCGAATGCGCCTTCGTCTTTGCCCTGCATGCAGACCTTTTCGTTCTTGTAACCGGTGCATGTGCGTGCATCCCAGACGGTCTGATATTCGGCAAACGGGATGTGAAAAAATGCCAGTTGGGTAAGGTTTGGTTGGGTCTGGGTCTTCAGACGTTCGCTCGTGGCCCGGAACCATTTGACCTGGGTGGCGCGCATCCATCCGTACCCGGACGGTTCCGAGCTTCCGGCGCCGGAGTTCATGCACCAGAGCAGGGCACCAACCCGACGGCCTTTCCGTGCAAGAACCGGCAGGACATAGTTGCCCGGTTGATTGAGGCTGTCGGGTCCCGGCGTATACAGGCAGTGCCGCGCAGTGGCGATGAGGCTATCCACTGCGGCGTACCCCCGCACCTCGGCGTCGTGATTACCGTGCACAAACGCCCAGGGAACGCCAGTGCTGTCAAAGAAGGCAATCAGACGACGCCAGGACGGTACCGCCTGCGGTTCCCACGCAAATCGGACGATGTCTCCCGTCAGCACGATAAGGTCGGGATTTTCCCACCGGATTATGGAGTCCAGCAGCGCGTAAGTGGAGTCATCGCGCAAGCCGGCGTCACGGGAACCAAGATGCGTATCCGTGAACTGGACGATGGTAAAGACGCCATTGTCGCGAAATCGAAGGACATGAGCGGCCCGTCCGCGTTCGCCGAGCGGAATCGTACCCGAACAACCAGAGACAACAAAGAGGAAAGCAGCGCAAAGAAGGACAAATGGGCGTTTCATTCCAGACATCTCTTTCCTGCCGGCCCTGCGGGAAACGGGGATTGGGCGCCAACTTCTTTCGGGTTTCGTTGAGCTCAACTAGGCGTCTTCCATACAACCCCGGAGGTAGGCGGCAAACCTGTCAACTCCTGCAATCGGATCCTCGGGCTCCTCGAATTCGATGTTGATGTACCCGCGGTATCCGGCTTTGCGCATGATCCGTACCACTTTACGGTAGTCTACTTTCTCGCGCGCCTCACCCTGACGAACAGTCACCTTGGTATGCGTTGTCACGGCATATGGAGCACAGGCTTCATACTGCGCGTAGATATCACCGGTAAAATTGCCGAAATCCAGATTGAGCTTCACCCAGGGGTTGTTCAGGGGCTTCACGAGGCGCAGCGTACCCTCGGCATCTGCAGTGACTCCACCGTGGTTCTCGAGCGCCAGGATAACACCTTCTTTCTCCGCCAGTCTGGCGCACTCGGCAAGTCCATCCCTTACCATCTGATCGGCATCTTCCCGCGTCATCCCCTCAGTGACGTATCCTGCAAACACCCGCAACGCGGTCGATCCCATCCATGCCGACTTCTCGATCCAGGATTTGACATTGGCGATCTGTTTTTCGCGCTCTTCCCGGGTGGGTTGGATAAAATTGCCGCCAACTGCCGTGGCAGAAATGTCCAACCCGCGCACGAATGTTTCCCGTTTGATGTTGAGGAGATACTCTTTCGTCGTTTCCGGGAAGTAATACGCGGTCCATTCAATCCCATCGAATCCGAGATCGCGAACGGTGTCGAGTAATTCGATCAGCGTCATCTTGCCTGTGGTGAGCAGGTCGCGGTAGGAATACGCACAGGTACCGAGTTTCATCGAAACCGAGCCTCATTTTCGGGGTATGCCGGAAAAGACGAAAGGGGGATCGGGGCCCCCTTTCGTCTGTACAAGTTCGCGTGACCAGCCGTCAAACAGCAACGCCCGCCTCGGCGCTTTGAACAACCCTTCGCGGCCGTCGCTTTCCTCGCGAGGGACGGTCACCGTTCAGCGATAGCGGCGGCAGTCGGTAAATCAGACGACGCCAGATATCCCAGTGCGCGCCACGATGACCCTCGTGAAGGATTGCCTCGGTCAGAATCGTGGGGTCATTGTAATTGTAGGTTTTGTCAACCTCTTTGCGAAACGCAAACAGGTACCGTGGGTCGTGGTCGATCAATTCCTCTATGAATTCCTCGACTCCGCGCCCAAGCAAGGATTCGATGTAGAATACCGGGCGCAAAAGTGACTCATTGTTGTAAATCGCTCCCCGGAGGTGGAAGTTGTTCCTCAACGGCGTAACTGTTTGAACTGCGTTACCAAGCGGCGTATTCGGGTACACCCGGATCCCGTAGTGGATATTGATCATGTCCGGCCCGGAAGCTTTCATAAGCCCCAGAGTCCGTTCTATCGATTTGCGGGACTCGCCGGGTCCGCCAATCTGAACCTCGCTGATCACGACGATCCCGTATCGTCTGCAGGATTCGATCGCGGTGAGGATGTCTTCCGGAGTATGCGTGTGCTTCATCCGTCGGAGCTGATCCGCGTCGCCGGAATCGGTGTAAAGCTCGACACCCTGGCACCCCGCCGCTTCCATAGCTTCTGCGAGTTCGGCATCCAGGCCCTTCGGCGTACACGTGGCGTACCACCGCACCCGATCCCTGAGTTTCCGCTCAGCCATCGCGCGGCAGACCTCCAGCGCGTGCTCGCGCGGGTCGTTGAATCGCGTGTCATCAGCATAAAGGCTGTAAATGCCCCGGGTGGCCAGCCGCTCTACTTCCTCCGCAACATGCTCCGCCGGACGGAGCCTGACGCTGTTACCTCGCGTTATCGGGTCAGTTGAATAGACTTCATTGTGCGCGCAGCCTCTCTTAGTCTCAAACCGGGTTACTCCGCTTTCATTGAAATATCGAACGTTGTCGATGAGACTTCGTTCTGCAAGCCATTCCCCGTCCACGCGCGCCGTCTTGATCGGATTCCGCCGGAACGCTTTCCCCTCGATCCACCCCACGTTCGGAACACCAACGTACCCATCGCCGGATTCGATCGCTTCGAGAAGCATGGGAAGCGCGGCTTCCGGGTCATTCGCGATCCCAAAATCCGCCCTGCAGAATCGCAGTATGGCTTCCGGCACGAGAGAATACGCCCCACCGATCACTCCAATAGGCGCTTTTGTCTTGCTCCGGAGATATTCGATCAGAGTTCGGGACTTCGGAAGGAAAAACGTCTGGCTGTTGTACAAACCGTCGTCAAGGTGGCGAATCAGTATCAGAACGGCCAGAAGATCGCGCTTCGATACTGCCTGGTTCGTCGCGGCGTACCAATCACTCTCGAACGCAAGATCGAGAAGCTCGGGTTCGTACCCTGCGTGGCGCAACGTCGCCGCGAGGTAATCAAGCCCGAGGGGAGCAATGAGGGGTTTTTCGCGGTCGGGATTTATCAGAACAACTGTTCGTGAAGCCACAGCAGTCCTCCTGCAAGACTACTTGAATTCCCCTCGCCTTCTCATATCCTCGTGGGTTACGCGCTGATAACGAAGACAATTACTGGGAGGGGAGATGGAATCCGAAGCGATACGCATGCTCCGAGTGTGGCAAAAGGCGGCAAACCGCAGCTTTTTGTTCGCATAACCGCGCGTCCGGCCTCTGATTGGAGGCAGACGCGATCCGAAGGAGTTAAACCTTTAAACTTGGTATTATAGAAGATAACACATTGGGCAATTGATTGACAAAACCGTGATTTAAAATACTGATAATAAGCGGGTTAGTCGCTTTCAGTCGGGATATCATCCAGCGGGAAAGGAATGGGAGGGGAGAACGCGAGCTTTAAAGCGGCGGCACCTTGAGATCGCCCCGTTGAAGTAGATACCGAGCGTACGGCTCCAGGAGAGGATCGCCGACAACCGCATGCAACGCCCTTCGCTTGTCTACTGCCTGGTTGAACGACACGACAAACAGCGCCTTACGCATCGCTACCCAGAATGCCCTCGCAGAACGAGCGAGAAAACGCACACCGATCGCCGCCAGCGCAACTCCCACCAGCACAAACAAAGTCATGAGAATCGCCGCTGCGCTCGCCAGCACAGAACCCCGCCCATGCATTCCGGCATAGCCGACCACAATCATCAAGCCGGCGATAGTGATACACCAGCCGGCCACCACAAACTGCCCGATGCCGCTCACCAGAGTCCACAGCACACCTTCGTCCGGTTTGGGATCGAACCTCGCCAGGAAAGGTTCATCTGCTTTTCTGGTTTCCGATTCGAGGTCTCCGCTCACGTTCCTCTCCATTCCGGTTGCTACGACAGATAAAGGGCCCGGGGCTGGGCGCAGCTGTCGTTCAGAATATAGCTTAATTACGGGCTCCGTCAGCGCCACGGAAGGAAGCCTTGGCTGCAACCGGCTCCGCCGGATGCGATGTTTTCGCCGTTCACCAGCGGGTCAGTGCACGGAAGGATACGTTACAGGATGGAAAGAACAGGGGAAGGGGTTTGCGCACCAAAAGGCTTCTCCGCCACAGGTGTGGCCTGCGGTTTGAAAGCACACGGGCGCCGTGATCTCGCACTCATCGTGAGCAAAAGAGAATCCTCTGCCGCGGCGCTTTTCACCACAAATCTTGTGTGTGGAGCACCCATCTCGGTGTCGAGACAGCACATAACCGGCGGGGTGGCGCGTGCGATCGTGGTCAACGCCGGATGCGCGAACGCGTGCACCGGAGCGCGCGGCGTGGCGGATGCGGAGAGAATGTGTTCGCTTGTGGCCTCCGGCCTCAACTGCCCCCCACAGCAGGTGCTTGTTGCGTCGACGGGAGTGATCGGCAGACCACTTCCCATGGACAGGATCGAACGGGGGATCGAAGCCGCATTGGCTGAGGTATCGAAGGATGGGGGTGCAGCGGCTGCCGATGCCATCATTACAACCGACACTTTTCCGAAGACAGTGAAGCGCGTTCTGTCCGTCGGCGGGCATACAGTAACCATAGGTGGCATGGCCAAAGGCGCGGGAATGATTGCCCCCAGGCTCGCAACGATGCTTGCGTTCATTACGACGGACGCCCTGCTCGCCCCCGAAGATGCCCGAGCGCTGTTGCGGAACGCCGCGGAGACCTCTTTCAACCGACTGACCATCGACGGGGACACGTCCACGAGCGATATGCTCGCCCTGCTGGCCAACGGCGAATCCGGCGCGCCCGCGTTGAAACCCGGAACCGATGACTACGCAAGATTTGCGGAACAGCTGACCGATGCCTGCCGGGAACTTGCGAAAATGATCGCACGAGACGGAGAAGGCGCGACCAAGTTCATCACGGTTCATGTCTCGGGAGCTCCCTCGAACGAAGATGCGCACCTTGCCGCGCGTACGGTTGCGGAATCCCCGCTCGTTAAGACCGCATTTTTCGGCGGAGACCCGAACTGGGGTCGGATTGCTGCTGCGCTGGGACGTTCGGGCGTGTTTTTTGACCCTGGGAGGCTTACGATTCGCGTTGACGACCTGCTGCTGTTTGAAAACGGGATGCCAGCGGCGTTTCCCCTCGCGGCTGCGGAGGAGAAATTCCGGGAAAAGGTTATCGCAATTCACGCAGACCTTGGAAACGGCAAGGGAGAGGCCGAGGTATACACGTGCGATCTTTCCTACGAATACGTGAGGATAAACGCCGAATACACCACCTGAGCACTTCACAGACCCGAACCCGCAGCGCCCTTCCCACATTGGGGGCCCGGCGCATTGTCCATAGATTATGGTAGGTGGTGCGCGAACCACACGTGTGTTTGGTTTTCCGCTGTTCATGCAGCATTCTCGAAGGAGCTGATTTCATGAGCGAAAAAATCGTTCGAGCGGCAATCATCGGCTACGGGGGCGCGTTCAACATGGGTGCGCACCATACTCGTGAAATGCACGCAACTGGCCGAATGAAGCTTGTCGCCGTCTGTGACATCGATCCCGCACGAACAGAGCAGGCGAAAAAGGACTGGCCCGGCATCCAGACTTTCAACGACGTTGATGAACTGCTTGCCAAAGGCAACTTCGACCTGGCCGTCGTCATCCTTCCACACAACCAGCATGCCCCTGTAGCGGTGAAGTGCTCCAACGCGGGCAAGCACGTGATCGTCGAGAAGCCGATGTGCCTGACCGTCAAGGAAGCCAATGACATGATCAACGCCGCGAAGAAGGCGCGGCGGATGTTGACCGTGTACCACAACCGGCGACATGACGGCGATTTCCTTACGCTGAAGAGCCTGGTACAGCGCGGTGTCATAGGCAAAGTATTCAGCGTGGAAATGGGAGGAATGGGGTGGGGACACCCCGGCACCTGGTGGCGTTCCAAAAAGGACATCTCTGGAGGAGCATTCTACGATTGGGGCGCTCATTTCCTCGACTGGCTGCTCCAGATTATTCCGAACAAAATCGAAAATGTCACGGGATTTTTCCAGCAGGACCTCGTGTGGAAAGACGTAACCAACGAGGACCACGTCCACGCAGTAATCCGTTTTGACGAGAATGTCGTTGCGGACGTACAAATGTCGCACATAGCCCGCGTGGGAAGACCGAGGTGGAAACTTCTCGGAAGCAAAGGTGCAATCGTGAGCGAGAAGGGCGGTTTCCGCGTCTATGGCGAGTTCGACGGCGTGCTCGCGGAAGGCTTCGTAAGCGATCAGCCAGGTACCCACCCCAAGTATTACGAGAACATCGCGGCACACATTCTCGATGGCGCCGAACTTGACGTCAAACCTGAGCAGGCAAGGCGCGTGATTGCCATCATGGAAACAGCGGAGATTTCTTCCAAGAGCGGGGTAAGTGAGAAAATGCCGGTCGATTGACCGTGCCTCTACCATAATCAGAAGAGGGCGCACCAGATGCGCCCTCTTTTGATTCAGTCCCCTATCGTTCTTGCCGCTACTCGAGAGTTGCCAGCAATTCAGCCATCTTTTCCGCCGCATGCGTTTCGCCAGCGTTACTGGCGACATCGATGCCCACTCTCAGTACTTTCTTCGCCTCCTCCACCTTGCCCGCCTCAACCGCTGTTTGTCCGCACATGAAGTACGCCGGGACGTACTCGGGGTCGCGCTCAATCAGTTCCGCGAAACGGGCTAACGCATCATCGTAGCGACCCGCTTTGCGGAACTCCATCGCCAGCGAATATCGTGCGAGGCTGTTGCCGGGATCTTTCTCCAGGAACGCCTTGAACGTTTCAATTCGGGATTTCGCCATGGAGGATCCTTTTGCCGACGGCTTTCCCCAATATTACATAAGAGATGTTATCAGGACTATTGTCCGAGACAACCCTCTCAGAAATCCTCGTCCGAGTCCGTCAAAACCAGAAAGTCCTCGTCCGGCGGCACGATGTGCGTGTCTCGTTGAATAACCACAGTACCGCGCTCTTCCTTGTCCTTGCACTTGACACACAGGTTGGCGAAAGGAAGAAACTTCAGCCGCTGTTCACCAATCAGTTCTCCACACCCTTCGCAGATGCCGTATGTTCCGTCTTTCACCTTCAGCAGCGCAAGCCCGATCTGAGAGAGTTCCTTCTTCTGAGTATCATTGAGAGCCATCAAGATATTCATCTCAACGATATTGGAAGCGTCATCGTACGCGTCTGATTCCGTGTCCCCTTTGAATCCGTCAATTTCGGCTTTCTGATCGTCGTAGCCTTTTAGAATCCTCTGCCTGGCCTGATAGAGCCCCGCTTCGAATTCCTTCAGTTTCTCCGGCGGATATCCCACAGTTTCGGATGTTTTGCCGGTATCGTCATTGGGTTTTGCCATCGCGAACGCTCCTCCACGCAGGTTTCTTTGTATATGCCACTATCTTCGCCACAATGCGTGCGGCCGTGAACTCGGATACAACGTTGCCGGGTACGGGAGCCAGTTCCACCAGATCCGCTCCTACTATCGAGCATCCCTTCGTAAGTCTCTTGATAACATGAACCACCTGATCGTATGAAAGCCCCCCCGGTTCGGGTGTTCCTACTCCGGGCATCACACCGGGATCGAGAACATCCACGTCAATAGTCAGATACACATTGCCCCTCAGCTCTCCCAGCGCTCTTTCCAGAAGACTTTGATCGCTCCGAATTTCGTGTGCAAAGATTACGCGGACCCTCTGCTGATTTCTGAGCCAATGCATTTCCTCAAAGGAGATGCTTCGAACTCCTACGCTCAGAACGTCAGTATGTTCCGCAACACGCTTGATGACAGAAGCGTGGCTCATCCGCGAGCCTTCATACGACTCTCGCAGGTCCGCGTGGGCATCCAGGTGGACAACCGTCAGGGGACCGAACTTTTCCAAATGCGCTTCCACCAATGGTGCGGTGATCGCATGCTCACCGCCCAGACTGATGAGAAGGCGGTCCCGGGAGACAACCTCGCGGGCCACGTCCCGGATCCGTTCCCTCATTGCTTCCGCCGCTCCGAGGAGAGGGCTCACACCCGGAAGTGTCAGAATCGGCATATCTGCCAAATCACATGGAGTTTCCTCGTCATACGTCTCAACGTACCGGGAGGCATCCACAATTGCCGCCGGTCCCGAACGCGTCCCTCCGCGATAGGTTGTGGTGCTTTCGTACGGAATGGGAAGGATGCAGACCCGCGCTTCTCCGAGCCCTCCCTCAGGATCGGGAAGACCGAGAAACGTGAACGGGGTGTCCTGCAGACTGCCGGGGAAATGGGACAAGTTCATGGGTTCGCGCCTGCGTGAAAGTTGCCCCAAAGCATGTCAGATGGCTTCGGCGTTCAAGCAAAAACGTTCGGGAAGGTACTGAAGTTCCCTGTTCGAAAGCAAACGGAGGGCACGCCGGATTCGGCGAACCCTCCATCTTTCGGTACCTTGAGGATTCCGTCAGGGAATCAGGACCGCTGCTGCGAGAACGGAAGTCCAGAGCCCGTCTTTGTGACCCATCGCGCTTTGCGTGATACTTCTCGTCGCGACTATCTCATTCTGAATGCGCCACAATTCCCGCTTTTCATCCCAAGATTGATTCACATCAAATTCCGCGCCCAGCACGGTTGCGAGCATCTCCGCCGCGAGGTCCTCGGCGTACTCACCTGCCACTTCCTCTGTCTGCCCGAAGCTGTGATGTTCTGAAAGATAACCGTACTTGTTGCGATCCCTGGGAATCGCAAGCCCGATCGTGGCTGCAAGCAGGCGGTGCGGCTCGTTGCTCGCCGCGCGACTCATCACTGTAAAGACAACCTGTCCGGGATGAAGCTCCGCAAGACCGGTACGCTTGCTTACGAGTTTGCATCGGGGAGGGAAAATACTGGACACGGGTACCAGATTGAACGCTGCCAACCCGGCATCGCGCAACGCCATTTCAAAACTCGTCAGTTGTTCACGATGGCGCCCGACACCTTTGGTAAGCACGATTTTGCTCGGCATGAAGGGATTGATTGTTTGTGTTTTCACTGGTCCATTTCCCGTGGAGAAAAGGGCTCCGTCATGGTGGAGCCCGGACACCGCTCCCGAAGAACGATGCTGACGCACGTTCCTATACAACGATGCTTACGAGACGCCCGGGTACAACGATGATTTTCCGCGGTTCCTTTCCGGCGAGGTACCGCTGGACATTCGGTTGCGCAAGGGCCTCCGCGCGTGCGGTTTCGTCGGAGGAGTCCGCATCCAGCTCAACGGTTCCACGGACTTTCCCATTCACCTGCACAGCGATCGTCATTTTCTCGGCAGACGCCAGACCTTCATCGAAAGAAGGCCAGACTGCCGTATCGAACACGCTGTTCTGCTTTCCAACGAGTTTCCAGAGCTCTTCCGCCATGTGCGGCGCGAATGGAGCAAGCAGCACGATGAACGCGTTCCGCGTGTCCGAGTCGAGCTTCCCGTCGCCGCCTTCCGGGTCGAGCGCGAAATTCACGAACTCCATCATGCGGCTTATCGTCGTGTTGAATTTGAACGATTCGAGTCCTTCCGTCACCTGTTTCACCAGTCTGTGGCGCGCCCGAAGCAGCCGTTCCGGATTTGCTGAGGGCTCCAGATTCGACGTGATCAGCCCCCACGCACGGTGCAGGAAGCGGCTGATACCCTCTATTCCGTTGTCATTCCATTCCGCATCCTGTTCTGGAGGACCCACAAAGAGCTCGTACATGCGGACCGCATCGGTGCCATATTTCTCCACAAGGCCGTCGGGGCTTACGATGTTGCCTTTGGATTTCGACATTTTTTCGACGCGCCCGGTTTTCTCGCTCTTGCGGCAGATCATCCCCTGGTTGAACAATCTCGTGAACGGCTCATCGAAAGAAATGACTCCGTCATCAAACAAGACTTTCGTGAAGAACCGTGCATAAAGCAGGTGAAGAATTGCGTGCTCGACCCCTCCCACATACATGTCCACCGGCAACCATTTGTCCACTTTCTCGCGGTCGAATGCCGCCGCCGTGTCGTCGGGGCTCGCATAACGGAGAAAGTACCAGGACGAACCCGCCCATTGGGGCATCGTATCTGTTTCTCGCTTCGCAGGGCCGCCGCACACGGGGCAGACCGTGTTCACCCACTCCGTAATGCTGGCCAAAGGCGATTCGCCCGTGCCGGTAGGTTCATACGATTCCACCTCCGGCAGAAGAACCGGAAGCTGCTCTTCCGGCACCGGCTGCTCACCGCACTTCTCGCAGTACACAATCGGGATCGGTTCCCCCCAGTATCGTTGACGTGAGAACAGCCAGTCGCGCAACCGGTAACTCACGGTTGCTTCGGCTTTGCCCTGCCGGGCCAGCATCTCAACGATTCCCCTGCCTCCGGTCTGTGAATCCAGTCCATCGAACCCTTTGGACTGGATCATTGTCCCTTCGCCAGTGTACGCAGCCTGAATTCTTCCGTTCGCATCGCGCGCGGTCTCATGGTGATATACAACCTCTACGACGGGGAGGTTGAATGTGCGCGCGAATTCAAAATCCCGCTCGTCGTGTGCGGGAACCGCCATGATTGCGCCCGTCCCGTATCCCATCAGCACGTAGTCCGATATCCAGATGGGTATGCGATTTCCGTTGGCGGGGTTGATGGCAACCGAGCCCAGCGGCACACCCGTTTTGGGACGGGTTGCGGCGGTGCGATCCACGTCTCGAACGTTTCGAGCCTGTTCCCGATATGCTTCCACTTCCTTGCGACGGGCCGCCATCGTCAGAGCAGGAACAAGTGGATGCTCCGGTGCCAGTACCATATACGTGGCTCCGAAAAGAGTGTCGGGACGAGTGGTAAACACATCGATCGGATAGGTTGTCTGGTTACCGGGATGGACGGCCGTGAATGTAATCCGCGCTCCTTCGGACCGCCCGATCCAGTTGGCCTGCATCGTCTTGACGCGTTCCGGCCAGTCCAGACGCTCCAGATCTCGCAGAAGCCGTTCCGCGTACGCCGTTATCCGCAAATACCACTGCACGAGGTCCCGTTTGACGACAGCGGTGCCGCACCGCTCACACCCTCCGGCCACGACCTCTTCGTTGGCAAGGCCGACTCGGCAGCTCGGACACCAGTTGACCGGGGCCGTGCTCCTGTATGCCAATCCACGCTTGTACATCCGGAGGAATATCCATTGCGTCCACCGGTAATACTCAGGATCACACGTAGAGATTTCGCGGGACCAGTCGTACATGGCGCCTATGATTTTCAGCTGGCGCTTCATATTCGCGATGTTCCGCGCGGTGCTTATCCGCGGGTGAATCTTGTGTTTGATCGCGAAGTTCTCTGCGGGAAGGCCAAACGCATCCCACCCCATGGGATGAAGGACCTGATACCCTCGGAGCCTTTGGTACCGTGACCATACATCACTGAGCACGTAGTTACGCCAATGCCCGACGTGCAATCCTTCGCCAGAGGGATACGGGAACATATCGAGGCAGTAGTACTTCGCGCGTGGGGAATCGTCTTTTGCCTCGTTGACCCTGTTCTCTTCCCACCACGCTCGCCACTGCGGTTCCAGCGTGCGGAAATCATAGGGAATCATGCGAGATGCCTTCTTCAAAATCGCTCTTCTTGGTTCTTCGTTGTGTCAGGGCGTAACTCGTTGCATCAACCGCGGAAATGGTATCGTTTCCCTCACGTGCGGCAATCCGCAGATCCAACCGAGTGTTCGTTCCACACCCAGTCCGAATCCTGCGTGCGGCACCGTTCCATAGCGCCGCAAATCGAGATACCAGCCAAACGCCTCTTCGGAAAGCCCGTGAGTGCGGATTTTCTTGAGGAGCGTATCATAGTCGTCTTCGCGCTGCCCGCCACCGATAATCTCCCCGTACCCCTCCGGCGCCAGTACGTCGACGCAAAGAGCACACTTCAGGTCATCCGGATCCGTTTTCATGTAAAACGCTTTGCACTCCGCAGGATAGCGGTGGATCATCACCGGCCGGTCGAACTGGTTTGCAAGCACCGTCTCCTCATCGCCGCCGAAGTCTTCCCCCCAGCGCACGGGCATCCCTGCCTGTTGCAGGCGTTCTACAGCCTCCGTGTAACTGATTCGAGCGAAGGGCTTCTGCACCCGTTCCAGCGCGGCAATATCGCGCTCCAGCGCGGCGAGTTCCTTCCTCCGGTTCGCGACGACCCCTTGCACGATGGACACCAGAAAGTCCTCTGCCAGGTCCATATCCTCGTCAAGCCCTATGTGCGCCACTTCTGGTTCCACCATCCAGAACTCGGTGAGATGCCGGCGCGTCTTTGACTTCTCCGCGCGAAAGGTCGGTCCGAAGCAGTATACGCGCCCGAAAGCCGCCGCTCCGGCCTCCATATAAAGCTGCCCGGACTGCGTGAGGTACGCCTTACTCCCATCAACGTAGTCTGTCTCAAAAAGAGTCGTCGTTCCTTCGCAAGCGGACGGCGTGAATATCGGGGCATCCAACAACAGAAAACCGTTTGCGTCGAAATACGCGCGAATCTGTCTGATCAGTTCCGCCCTGATCCGCAAAATCGCCTGCTGCCGCGAGGACCTGAGCCACAGGTGACGGTGATCCATCAGGAAAGCAGTGCCGTGTTCTTTCGGCGAAATCGGGTAGTCCACGTCGGGTATGTGAGTGGCTTTGAGATCGACCACGTCCATCTCAAAGCCGATGGGAGAGCGCGCATCTACCCGTATCTTCCCTCGCACAACCAGCGAGGACTCCTGTTTGAGGGCCGCCGCGGTTTCGAAGACCTCCGGCGTAACGTTCCCTTTGAACACCACGCACTGCATGACGCCGGTACCGTCACGCACCTGAAGGAAATGCAGTTTGCCCGACGACCGCATATTGTACAACCACCCCTTAAGGACGATCTCCTGTCCTTCGTACCGGGCAATGTTTTCGATGGTTGGCCGCTCATTCCACATAGGTCTGCTCCGCGGCATCAGATATGACGTTTGTCTTTCCCGACATGCGTACACGCGTACCCTGCGAGAATCGCTGGATAGTCCGCAACCGTGCCCGCTCCAGCCGCTTCAACCACGGTGCTCCACACAACCGTGCCCGGAGGTGCGCTGCGGTGTCCATGCGGTACACCGGCCACCGCGGCAGGAGCAACGGAGAATGCCGTTCTTCCACCAGAGACGGTTCCATAGTCACACCACGGCGAAAACCGATCGCCTGCGCCATCTCTGCCAGCGCTTTTGATGCTGCACCAAACGGGTACGCCAGGCTTGTTGCAACTACGCCCAGTTCCTGTTGTATCACCGAAAGAGCGCACCGCAATTCTTGCCTCGCGGCGGCAATCGGTTTGTCAGTAAGCGCGGTATGGGTGTGACCGTGTATGCCGATCTCCCACCCGGCTGCTGCGACATCCCGCAGCCCTTCCCAGTCAAGATGTCTGTGCCCGCGCCACGCGCCGACATCCCACGAAGCCTCTTTCCCGACGTAGCCGGTCGGCACAAACACGGTCCCACGCCAGCCATGGCGCTCACACACGGTTACGATGTCCAGAAGACTCGTGTATGCATCGTCTACTGTGATGCAGAACGTGCCGTCATCCGCTCCCTGGATCATTTCGTCCACCCGAACGGCACGCCAGCCAAGATCCGACAGAACCCTGCAATGTTCGCTCAACCGTCGCCTGGGAAGCGTCGTGGCGCTCGGTTCGAACCCATCTTCCACGGCGTGGTACACGAAAATGTGCTGCGCCATCGAGGCCGCCTACGTGCCCGTGTGCCCGAATCCACCGGAGGCACGTCCGGTCGGTGGAAGTTCCTCGACTTCGCACCAGTCCGCGCGGACAACTGGCGCAATCACCAGCTGTGCGATTCGGGCACCAGGTGAGATTTCAACTGCCTCCGGGCCGATGTTCGTGAGGAGGATCTGTATTTCCCCGCGATAATCGCTGTCAATTGTCCCCGGACTGTTGGGAATGATCAACGGAAAACGGCTTGCCAGCCCGCTTCTGAAGCGAACCTGACCCTCGTACCCCTCCGGAATGGCAATCGCAATTCCGGAAGGCACCCTGACGGTCCCCCTTGAAGGAACCGTCAATGGGGATTCCAGAGCTGCCACCAGGTCCATTCCGACTGCGCCATCCGTCTGGTACGCGGGCAGAGGAAACCTCTTTCCGTGTGGAAGACGGACGATGCGGATCTGCAGCCGCTCAACCATTCTAGCGCCCGCGCCCGTGGGAATGCCCCGATTGCGAACTCCGCGGCGGGCGCTCGCGCTCCTTCGACGGATCGTAATCGGGCAACAACCGTTTATGGCTCAGGCGAACCTTCCCCGTCTGATTGTCAACCTCGATGATTTTGACCTGCACGGGATCGCCGACTTTGATCTCGTCTTCCACCTTCTCGAGCCGACGGTTCGCGATTTCGGAAATGTGCAGCAGGCCTTCTTTGCCGGGCAGATATTCGACCACCGCGCCGAAATCGAGAATGCTCTTTACGACACCGTCAAACACCTCGCCAACCACCGGTTTCCGTACGATCCCGTTGATCCTTCGAACTGCTGCCTGGCCGCTTTCCCCGTCAAGGGACGAGACCCGCACCGTGCCGTCGTCATCGATTTCAATGGTGGCGCCGGTAAGCTCCTGAATCTCGCGAACCGTTTTCCCTCCGGGGCCGATGATCGAACCTATCTGTGAAGGATCCACTTTCACGACGAGTATTCGCGGAGCAAACCGGGAGAGCTCGGGTTTGGGTTCCGCAATCGCTTGCTTCATGAGACCCAACACATGCAGACGCCCTTCTCTTGCGCGTTCCAGCGCCAGTCTCATGGTCTCCATCGGAATGCCGCCGACTTTGATATCCATCTGGAAGGCGGTGATGCCCTGCTCCGTCCCGGCGATTTTCAGGTCCATGTCGCCGTTCGCGTCTTCAACTCCGAGCAGATCGGTCAGAATTGCAAAACGTTCACCCTCGGAAACCAACCCGCAGTTCACCCCGGCGACCGCGCATTTGATCGGAACACCTGCGTCCATGAGCGCCAGGCTTGCGGCACAGACCGTCGCCATGGAGGAGGATCCGTTCGATTCGAGAATATCACTGACGATACGAATCGTGTACGGAAAACTCTCACTTGCGGGAATGACGGGCTCGATGGCTCGTTCGGCGAGGAATCCATGCCCAATTTCGCGTCTTCCCGGCCCGGACATGCGTTTCACTTCACCGGTTGCGAAGGGCGGGAAGTTATAATCGAGCATGTACGTCTTGAAGGACTTCCCTTCAAGGGAATCGACCAGCCGTTCGTCCATCTTTGTCCCGAGTGTTACGGACGCGAGAGCCTGCGTCTGACCGCGAGTGAACAGCGCGGAACCGTGAGCACGCGGCAGGACGCCGATTTCTGAAGTGATTTCCCTTACCTCGTCGATGGTCCGGCCGTCGATTCGCCGACCTTCGTTCAAGATCATGTTCCGCATTTCCCGTTTGGCGATTTTCTCCAGGACCGATGCGATTCCCTTTTCCTGACCTGGAAATTCCTCCGCGAGCGCGGCGTTTACTTCCTTGGTGATCGCAGCCTGCGCTTCTTCCCGTGCAACTTTGTCGGCGATCCTCAGGCTCTCGCAGATGCGCGCTACAGAGAGCTCTTCCACTCGCGCCACCAGCCGTTCGTCCAGAGGAGTATCGACGGGGACGACTTTCGGTTTGCCGATCTCATCCACGATCTTCTGCTGGAATGCACAAAGCTCCTTGATGTGGCCGTGGGCGAACTCCATCAGATCGAGCAACGCTGCTTCGGGCAATTCGTGCGTTTCGCCTTCGATATTGATGACTGATTCCGCATTGCCCGCGACAACGACGTCTGCGTCCGATTCCTCCAACTGCGCATAGGTGGGAAGTACTATTTTGTTGCCCTCCTGGTCTCGGGCAACCCGAACCGTCGCGTACGGACCCGCAAACGGGATGGAGGAAATGCTGAGAGCCAGAGAAGCGCCGATACAGGCGATAATATCGGGGTCATTTTCCTGATCGTGAGAAAGCACCGACACAATCACCTGTATCTCGTTTTTCAAGTTTTTCGGAAACAGCGGGCGAATCTGGTGGTCAATGAGCCGCGCGGACAGTGTCTCCTGATCAGACGGCCTTCCTTCACGTTTGAAGATGCTCCCCGGGATTTTGCCCGCGGCGTACCCCTTCTCGCGGTACTCCACCGTCAGGGGGAAAAAACCCAGATCCATCTCCTGCGGAGACATGCAGGCGGTTACCAGGACCATGGAGTCGCCGCAGCGGACAAGGACCGCACCGTCCGCCTGCTTCGCCACACGCCCGTGTTCGACGGTTATCGTGCGATCTCCGACTGTAATGCTGTACTCACGGACCATTCAGGTCCTCCTTCGTGGGAACGCGTGAATTCATCTCGCGACCGACGCCGGCATCAGGGCGCAAGCATGTTCTGGTCTCTCCGCACCCACACGGGTGACGGTGACACGCCTGCGCGTACATCGAAGCCTCAAACGCGACCCCGATTCGTGTCACGTCGGGAGTGATGCCGGGCCGGACATTGCGGCAAACCCCTCACCGCGTGGCTTCCTACCGTGCCCTCGGGGTGAGGCACCATGCCTAACGGCGCAAATCGAGCTCTGCGATAAGCTTGCGATAGCTCTCAATATTCGTCCGCTCGAGGTAATTCAGCAATCGGCGGCGCTGGCCGACAAGCTTGAGGAGCCCACGGCGGCCGGCATGGTCTTTCTCGTGTGTTTTGAAGTGTTCGGTAAGATTGCGAATCCGCTCGGTAAGCAGCGCGATCTGTACTTCCGACGATCCGGTATCAGCCTCGTGATGGCGGTGTTGAGCCATGACTTCTGCGGTACGCTCTTTGGAAACAGGCACCTGAATCTCCTTTCTCACCGGATGCGGAGTCTCGTTGCTCCGCACCACACAGCCTCCGGTGTCTGGAGGCAGGGCGAAACGTTTTGTCCCATCCCGCTGGCGGCGTTTCCGCTTCACAGGGAGGGGTACACCAGCACCGGCCGAAAGACGCCGGCGCATGTTTTTCCTATGCCCAGCAATTCGCGTTCCCGCGAAAACACCACCGAAATGCCCTCAACGTCACCCAATCGGAAAATCGGCGCCCCGTTGAGGAAACGTCGTTCATCTTGCCCCTCAACGATCGTTGTGCGCCCGATCGCTTTTTCCAGCGCGGGACCCGGTGGCGCGATGATGTGCTCCCATGCACCTGACGCCGCGAACTGCTCAATCTGCTCAAAAGACAGACATTCTGCAATATCAAATACGCCTGATTTTGTCCTCCGCAACGAACGCACATGTGCCGCGCTGCCAATCGCCTTTCCCCAGTCCCGCGCCAGCGCGCGGATATAGGTCCCGCTGCTGCATGACACCTTCACACGGAGGTCCGGGGGTACCCATTCCAGGATTTCGATCTCCGAAATCGTGACCTTCCGCGGGGCCAGTTCCATGGCCTGCCCGCGGCGCGCTCGCCGGTAGGCCCGCACCCCACCTGACCGAATTGCGCTGAAGGCCGGTGGCACCTGGTCGATTTCACCGACAAAGCTGTTCTTCGAGGCGTCGATACCTTCAAAATCCAGTGCGGGAACGTCCGCGGTCTCGATCACCTCGCCCGCTGCGTCGTCTGTTGCTGTCGCTGTTCCAAAGCGGAACGTGGCTTCGTACACCTTCGTTCCGCCGCCCAGGTACCCTGCCAGTCGAGTCGCGCGCCCGACCAGCAGCACCAGCACACCCGTTGCCGCCGGGTCCAATGTGCCTCCATGGCCGATACGACGGGTACGCGAGATTCTTCTCAGGTGCGCCACTGCACCGTGCGACGTGCCGCCGGCGGGTTTGTCGAGCAGGACAATCCCGTCCAGAGCCCGCTCGCTACACATCTGAACCCGGCGCCTCCGGCGGCAGTTTGCGCTTGTCCTCCGTTCGCACCTTCTCGATAAGGCTGCTCAGATGGATGCCGTCTTCGATGGAATGGTCTATCTGAAACCTCAGCTCGGGAACATGCCGCAATCCGATGCGCTTTCCGAGTTCCGTTCGCACGAACCCTGTCGCACTGGCGAGGCCTTTGAGAGTATCGCCTTCCCTGCGCCCTTCGACGGTTAACTCCGCGAAGAAGACGCGCGCGAAGGAAAGATCATCGGAGACTTTCACCCTTGTGATGGTAATCGGGCCTACCCGCGGGTCACTTACGCGGAGTCGAATAATATCCGCAAGCTCACGCCGGATCTGATCAGCGACCTGTTCCGCCCGAAAAGGCATAATACACCGTTCGTCAAATCAACTGGCTAGTGGACGACCACAGGCGCGTCCAACAACGATAACCGCACGTCGTGTTCCACGAACCGTATCACCTGTTCGAGGACATGGCGCGCGGACTGGGCGTCAACGGCGACGACCGAAACCCCGATGGTTGCCCGCTGCCACAGGTCCTGGTGGTCAACTTCCGCAACCGAGACATTGAAATGGGACCGTATTCGGTCCTTGAGACTCCTGATCACCTGACGTTTGTCTTTGAGCGAGCCGCTGTCGCGAACCAGGCACCCGATACATACACTGGCGACTACCATCGGTCTCCCCGCTCACCCTGCGACGGACTCCAGGGTACGGGCCTCTTCGATTATGGTGTACGCTTCTATGATGTCGCCCACTTTGATGTCGTTGAAGTTCTCAATCGAGATACCGCATTCGTACCCTGAAGGAACCTCCCGGACATCTTCTTTGACACGCCGGAGTGTCCCGATTTTCCCGTTGTACGCCTCGGCACCGTCCCGCATGATTCGCACGCGTGCGCCCCGCGTCATGACGCCGCTCCGGACCATGCAACCTGCAACATTGCCCACACGCGGCACTTTGAACACCTGCCTGATCTCTGCGGTCCCCGTAACCTGCTCAGTAATCTTGGCATCCAGAAGGCCCGCGAGAGAGGCTTTGACCTCCTCAATCGCCTCGTAAATGACCTGATAGAGACGTATTTCCACCTGTTCCTGAGCGGCAAGTTCTCTTGCCCGTGCATCCGGGCGAACATGGAACCCGATGATGATCGCGTTCGAGGCAGAAGCGAGCAGCACATCGCTTTCACTTATTGCGCCGACGCCGCGGTGAATCACCTGAATGGCCACTTCCGCGTTGGACAACCGTGCCAGTTCGTCGCTCAGCGCCTCCACGGAACCGTCCACGTCGCCTTTGACGATGACCGGCAGGAGCCGCAGCTCGCCTTCGCTGATCCGCCGCTTCAAGTCCGTCAATGAGACTTTCTTGATCCGGCTGTAGTCCTGCTCCCGCTTGATCTGCTGCCGGTACTGCGCGATTTCACGCGCTTCGCGTTCACTCTCGTACACCGCGAACTTATCGCCCGCCATGGGAACGTCGTCAAAACCCAGAACCTGCACCGGCCTGCTGGGACCCGCATCTTTGATCGGATTTCCGCGCTCGTCAAGCAGTGCGCGCACCCGACCTGCCTGCATTCCCGCAAGGAACGCATCTCCTACGCGTAACGTGCCATTCTGAACGAGTACAGTGGCAACGGGCCCACGCCCTTTGTCAAGCCGAGCTTCGATCACAACACCGCGGGCAGGCCTGTTGGGGTTCGCTTTCAATTCCATGAGCTCGGTCTCGAGCGCGAGTCGTTCCAGCAGCGTATCAACCCCTTGCCCGAACTTTGCGGAAATCTCCACCGACTGGACCTGCCCACCGAAGTCCTCGAGAATAACACCATATTGCGTGAGCTGCTGTTTGATACGCGCCGGGTTGGCCGTCGGAAGGTCGATTTTGTTGATCGCTACGATAATGGGAACCTGCGCCGCACGTGCGTGGTTAATCGCCTCGATCGTTTGAGGCATCACATTGTCATCCGCGGCGACAACAAGAACCACGATATCAGTTACCTGTGCGCCGCGTGAGCGCATTGCGGTGAATGCTTCGTGACCCGGGGTGTCCAGAAACGTCACCCGTCCTTGGGGCGTCTCCACTTCGTACGCACCGATATGCTGGGTGATCCCTCCGGATTCGCCGGCGATAACGTTCGTCCGGCGAATGTAGTCCAGAAGCGAAGTCTTCCCGTGGTCCACATGGCCCATCACCGTGACAACCGGCGGCCGTGGAACAAGGGAATCCGGGCTGTCTTCTTCCTCCTCCGGTTCCTCGATCTCAAGTTCCTGCATCTGCTGGACTTCAAATCCGAACTCATCCGCGATAATCTGGATGGTGTCCATTTCCAGACGCTGGTTCACCGACACCATGAGTCCGAGCTTGAGACAGGTCGCGATGACTTCCGTAGGCTTCACACCCATCAGGTCTGCAAGTTCGCTCACGGAAACGAATTCGCTCACCCGAAGCACGTTCGAATCGTCAGCCTCTTCGGTCTGGCTCGTCTGAGAGTGACGCTCGTACGTCCGTTTCACCCGACCTCGGCCCATCTGCGAAAGCGTGCGGGCGACGCTCGCTTGTATTTCTGACTGAGAGGCAGTTGGCTTCTTCCTCCGTTTCCCGCGTCTGCGACGCACCCCCGCGACATCGCCAAGGCCGGAATCGGCAACATCCCCGGTATCGGCAACCGGTTCGATCGCGCCGCTGCCCGGAAGCGGAATAGTCTTGGCTTTCGCCCATTCAGCGAATTCCGGGTCCTCGTTCTCCAGTTCCATTTTGCGGAGACGATCGGCACGGGAGATATCCTCCGCCCCTTCTGATCTTCGGGGCCGCAGCGGCTTCAGCGCAGGGCGCTCCGGGCGTGCGGGCGCTTCCGGGCGCCTCGGCGCTTCAGTTGCGCCCGGCCTCCGCAGAGGCGGGAGAGCAGATGAACCGGCCGGCGGCGGAAACGACCGTTGAGGACGCTGTTGGTCGGGAACACCGGTACGGGACAAGGGCCGCAACGCAGGACGTTCTTTCTGGACGGCCGGCTTTTCTGGTTCCGTCTTTCCCTGCGCGGGTTCCACGGGTTTTGCGGGGACCGGTGTGCTCAACTGCGGTCGGATGGGAGTCGTGTCGACGGGAGGCATGAACACGCGCGAAGGCGGTGGAATCGGAACGGCAGGAGGAGTTGCCGGTTCAACGGGCTTCGGTTCGGCCGCAACGACCGAAACGGTTTCCGTCCCCTCAGGTGCAGCGTCGCTGGCAGGTTCCGCAGGGATAACGCCGTCGGGATACTTTTCAAAAACCTTGGTCAGACGATCAAGATCCTCGTCCTCCAGCGGGTCCATGTGCGTTTTCACCTCTATGCCAAGCGAGGCGCAACAGCTCATGAGAACCTGTGAACTGACGTGGAGCTCTTTCGCTACCTGATAAACTCGTTTGTGCTTTCGCAACGCGTACGTTCCTCCCGAAATTCGGAATCCTTACACAGGAAGGGCGACACTAGTCCTACTAAGCCAGGCCCGGGGCTTCCGGGCTCGTTTCCGCGATTCCCGACTCATCCGTTGCTGCCGGCCCGTAGGAGGGCTCCGCGACGAACGTTGCCAGATCCATGCCGGTTTCTTCCAGCGGAATCTGAAGCCGTTCCGCATACTCCTGCCGTTTTGCTTCCAGCAAGTCCGTGGCTTCGTCCAGCAACTGGGCCGCCCGTTCTGCCGAAATTCCGGCAATATCGGCGATCTCCACCGCCGAACGTTCCGAGAGCTCCAGAGCGGAGCTTATACCGGCTTCGGTAAGAGCCTGGGCAACAGCCGGTGTTGAACCGGGAAGCTCCGAGACGGGAACACGAAGGAATCCGTCGCGCTCTTTCTTCTTCGCGTACTGCTCTTCCGTCATGATCTCGACGCGCCAACCCGTGAGCTGCGCCGCGAGACGTGCGTTCTGGCCGCCACGACCGATCGCGATGGAGAGCTGATCCTCATCAACGATTGCAATCATCGTCTGGCGGTCCTGGTCCACTTCGACGCGCTGAATCTCCGCTGGAGCGAGAGAGCGCTGGAAAAACACAACGGGATCTGGGGACCATTCAATAATGTCAACACGCTCGTTGTTCAGCTCGCGGACGACCTGCTGGATCCGCATGCCTTTCTGACCTATGCAGGCGCCCACCGGATCCACACGGTCATCGCGACTGGCGACTGCCACCTTGGCGCGGCTTCCCGGATCACGAGCAACAGCGATCACCTCGACGGTGCCGTCGTACACCTCCGGGACTTCCATCTGGAACAGACGTTCCAGGAAGCCGGGATGGGTGCGGGAAAGAATCACCTGCGGCCCCTTCGTGTCCTTCAGAACGTCCTTCACGTAAGCACGGACCGTGTCCTTCTGGCGATAGCGATCACGGGGTATCTGCTCGGATACGGGCAGGATTCCTTCCGCACGGCCCAGATCTACGATCACGTCGCCACGAAGCACTTGCTGCGCAGTTCCTATCCGGATATCGCTGATGGCTTCGCGGAATGTCTCGTACACCCGTTGTCGCTCAGCTTCGCGCACCTTCTGGATGAGCATCTGCTTCGCGGACTGGATAGCCATCCTTCCGAATGCGGTGAAGGGAATAGGCTGTGCCACTCCTTCGCCAATCGCAGCTTCGGGATCTATCTTCTTCGCGTCAGCCAGCGAAATCTCGATGGCGGGGTCCTCGACCTTTTCCACTACTGCTTTGTGCGCCCAGATGACTATTTCGCCCGTGTTCTGATCCACTTCCACGTCGATATTGTCGGAAAGACCGAATTTCTTCTTCGCCGCCGAAAGCAGCCCCTCCTCCAACGTATCGATGACTAGGTCCATCGTAACGTTCTTTTCGCGGGCCACCTGGCGTAGTGCTTCGAGCACATCGTCGCGATTCATCTGCGTGTTGTTCTCCGTGCCATTTTGCCTCTCGGAGTCGTGTTTCCAATGACAAAAAGAATTTTCGCGTTGCGTAGTTCCGCGAACGGAACGGCAACGCAGCCTGAAAGGTCTCCCGCCTCGGGGAGGATCCCGCTTTCTGACAGGATCAGCGTATCTTCAGAACAGGAAACCACTTTCCCTGTCAACGTATCGGTTCCCGCGTCGGATTGGCGTTCGACCTGAACCCACCTGTTGACGACCCGCGAGAAGTCCTTCACCGTGCGAAGGGGACGATCGGGACCCGGGGAAGTGATTTCGAGGGCAAAATCCCGCGGCGCGGCCATCCGGGCTTCCCACTCGAGATCAAACTCACGGCTCAGGCGGGCGCAGGTGTCCGCCCCTACACCACCATCCTGATCCACTACCAGCCTGACGGACCGTGATCTTCCAGCACCAAGCCACCTGATTTCCAGAACTTCCACACCCATAGGGCCGGCAATTGCGGTCACAACGTTCTGGACGGAATCTCTTTCCTCTTGTTGCACAAGGCGCCCCGATATGAAAAGAGTGAGCGCGCGCCCACTCATAAATCATATGAAGGTACGCATTTTCGCGGCAGAACGCAACGACGCGTGCGTGTGCAGTCCTACCAACCGCTGAGGAACCCGTCGACCACCTGGCGAGCGACTTCCTGAATTGCCGCGGCATAGGCCGCATCCCTGGCCGCAACCCCCGCCGTCGCGTCGTACTGGCCCAGCCCCTGGATTCCTTCCCGTTCCCACAGATTTCGGCGCCGAACGCGATCCCACACCGACGCGTCCACCAGAACGGTCACACGGTAACGGCTCACCTGCGTCCCGGAAAAGGTGAGCGGCTCCTCGCTCACGCGCGCGACGCGCCCCCGCACTACTGCGTCAGCACCGGAAAACGGAGCGTAACGAACCTGCGACCTGGTAACCAGTTGATCCGAGATGGCTCGCGAAACGCGCTCCTCTACGCCCGCTTCTGTCGTCGAGTTCTCGAAAAACTCCACACCAACCGTTCTTACGTGCGAGGGTACCCCCCCTTCCACGGAGTATACACCACACCCCGTCGTGGTCAGCCCCACGACGATCGCGAAGACAGTGCCGGCTGCTGCGCGCGCGCGCCCACTTCCGGGCAATTCCGTCACACAGCCTCCATCCATTTTTTGAGCGCCGCCGAGTAAGGAGGACGGGCAATACCGAACTCCGTGACAATCCCGGAAATCAGTTCGGCGGGAGTGACGTCGAACGCTGGGTTGAACACCTGCGCCGATTCGGGAACGGTATTCGGCCCGAACCCGCGCCTGACCTCGTTTTCGTTCCGCAGTTCGATGGGGATCCCGGAGCCATCCGGTATGGAGATGTCAACGGTGGACATGGGGGCCACCACGTAGAACGGCACGTTGTGGTGGCGGGCAACGATTGCGAGGCCGTACGTGCCGATTTTGTTAGCCGCGTCCCCGTTTGCGGCGATGCGGTCTGCTCCCACGAACACGCCATCTACGTTCTTCTGCCGCATCACGGCCGCGGCCATGTTGTCGCAGATCACCGTCACGTCGATTCCGGCTTTGGAAAGTTCCCACGCCGTCAGGCGGGCACCCTGCAGGAGAGGCCGGGTTTCATCCGCGAACACCCGAAGTCGCTTCCCCATTTCGGCCGCCGCATAGAACACTCCGAGCGCGGTGCCATACCCCGACGTAGCCAATCCCCCCGCGTTGCAATGAGTGAATACCGTTGCCTCATCCGGCAGCAACGCGGCGCCATGACGGCCCATCGCCTCACACCGGCGAAAGTCGTCAACCTCGATAGCCTGCGCTTCCTTGAGCAAACTTGTTACAAGTTCACCGTCTGCTGATGCGTCGGCAACGGACGCCATGCGATCGAGAGCCCAGAAGAGGTTCACCGCCGTCGGACGCGTTTTCCGCAGGCGCGTGATGGCTGCGGCGACCGCCTCCCGGCGGCGCGAAAGACCCGCGTTCATTGCGGCAATCACAACTCCGTACGCCGCTGCCACACCGATGGCCGGAGCGCCACGGACCTGGAGCGTTTCGATAGCGTTCGCCAGAACCTCGACATCGGTACAGACGAAGTATCGCTCGTCGTTCGGGAGGAGCGTCTGATCAAGCAGCCTGAGTCCGTCGCCCACCCATTCAAGTGTCTGAATCTTCATGCGTTGTGGCGCTCCTGATCGTGCGGATCGGGAAGAAATGAAATGGACCGAAGCCAGCGGTACCGTTCGTCAAGTGCCTCGCGCCTCGCGCCCCTGAGCCGGTTGAATGAGTAATCTTCCACGGCCAGACTTGCGGCGGCCGTTCCGTACGCAAGCGCCCGGCGCAACCCAGAGACGGTGACATCGCCTGTCGCGGCGATGTATCCCAGCATTCCCCCTGCGAAGGAGTCACCGGCTCCCGTGGGGTCCACCACCGTTTCCAGTGGAAGCGCCGGGAGGACGGCGAACTCGCCTTCCACCGCCAGAAGCACCCCGTGCTCGCCTTTTTTCACTACTACCGCGCGGGGACCCATGTCCAGAATCGAACGGGCGGCAACCGCCAGATTCGTCTTCCCTGTAAGGGCCCTGGCTTCCGAGTCGTTGATAACTACCATGTGGACGCGCTTCAGCACACAGGCCAGGTCGTCCGCCGCATC
>Ga0116178_10000496_pt1 | contig 35561 bp, 33 predicted proteins | sample AD_STIC12_MetaG_FD_89880 | JGI IMG/M metagenome (GOLD analysis project Ga0116178, IMG submission 89880) | Active sludge microbial communities of municipal wastewater-treating anaerobic digesters from USA - AD_STIC12_MetaG | ecosystem: Engineered > Bioreactor > Anaerobic > Digestate | place: USA...
CGCAATACAGTTTCCAGACGAGCCGCCAGTTCTTCAGGGTCCACGTCCTTCACGAGATACTCGTCCGCTCCCAGGCGAAGGCCTTTCACGCGGTCGTCACGACTGGTTCGAAGCGCAGTGAGAAACACGATCGGAATGTGCCGAGTTCTTGGATTGCGACGCAGTTCCGCGCAGGCTAAAAACCCATCCATACGCGGCATTGAGACGTCCAGTATGACGATGTCGACCGGATCATTTGCCGCGATTCTGACACACTCGTCGCCATCCGACGCTTCGAGAACGTCGTACCCCAGAGACACAAGCCGTGAACGCAACAAAAAACGTGCATCTGGTTCATCGTCGCATACGAGAACCCTGATCTGTACCATGGAATCTCCCGGATGGGCGTGGTTATCTGTGGCGATTAATGACCACACTATCGCAATCCATCGTCTGGAGGCGCGGGGAAATGTGATGGATTTTACAGAATATAGCGCGCCGCGGCGCGGGGTCAACACACCGCAAGCCCGGGTTGCCCCTGTTTCGGCCCTGTCTGATCTTTTTCCTCGCGTGCTTCGGGCAATACGGTGCCACCGATCCGTGTGGCCGATGGCCCCGCGGCACCAACCCTCGGCGGGATGATTCATGGCCGTTCGTTCCGCGTCTCGCTCCTCCGCGGTCACCGCCCGATCCGTGATCGGCGGGTCTCTGCTCGTCGTTCTCGTCAGCATTGTCACGCCGTACTCCGAATACCGGCTTCATTCCGTTGAGTTGTTCCAGGGACAGCTTCCGCTGGGCGCGCTGGCGACGCTTGTGGTGATAGTTCTCCCGCTTCAATGCCTTCTGGCGCGTTTTTTTCCCGTGTGGCGTCTTCGCGAATCCGAGGTCCTGTTCATGTTCTCCATGGGTTTCGCGGGATTGATGGTGTACCACATCGGCATGATGGGCCTGTTCCTCAGTATGATCTCCTCCCCGGAGTACTTCGCAAGTCCGGAAAACCAATACGCGCGATATCTTCTGCCGTACCTCCCGGGGTGGGCGGTTGTTCCGAATTCCAACTCTGCCATGACCTGGTTTTACACCGGGCTCCCATCCGGGGCAGCAATCCCGTGGAGAGTGTGGGTAGGCCCGTTGTTCTGGTGGTGGTCGTTTTTCCTCGCGTTCCTCGTACTTTGCGGGTCTTTGACCGCCATTCTGCGCAAACAATGGTTCGACCACGAGAAAATTCGCTTCCCGCAGGCGGAAGTAACCCTTGCACTGGTGGAGGGATCAGGCGGCGAATCGGGCCGAAGTACCGTTTCGGGCAGCCACACTTTCTGGGCCGGTTTCGCATTGTCGGCCGGCGTTCTCGTATGGAACAGCGTGAGTTACTTCCGACCGATCTGGCCGCGGGTGGACTTCTCCCAGATGGCGCCGTGGATGCTCAATTTCGGGCCTGGATTCGGCGCGGTAGACCTCGTTCCTGATCCTTTTGTGATAGGAGTGTCATACCTCGTTGATGCAAAAATACTCTTTAGCGTATGGTTCTTCTTTCTCTTGGGACGTGCGCAACAAGCCATCCAGGTAAAAACCGGTTATGTCAGCGGACAGACGGATCTTTGGACCACCAGCGACAATCTCAGCGGCTGGCAGAGCCTGGGTGGGCTCTTCTTTGTGGTTTTCTGGTTCCTGTGGATGTCGCGGGCGCATCTCAAACGCGTTCTGCAGCACGCGTTGCACCCACAATCGAGCCAGGAGGACGATTCAAACGAAATGCTCTCGTACCGGATGTCGCTGATCCTTCTTTTCGTGTGCAGCATCTACATGGTACTGTGGCTCATCCATCTGGGCCTGGACTGGTACGTTGCAATCGTCTTTTTCCTTGCACTCGTGATCCTTGTGCTCGGGATAACGCGGATTGTCGCGGAAACCGGAATGCCGCTGGTGGGAAGCCCGGTGACAGCCCAGGGGATCACGACCAGGCTTTTCGGGGACGCAACCCTGGGGCCGTCCAATATTGCAGGCCTCGCGGTTACGTATGCGGCCTTCCGGATGGTGGAAGGGTACCCGATGCCTGTTACGATGCATGCCGCTCGCCTCGGAGACAGCGCCGGCACCTCGCGCAGGACGCTGTTTGGCGCGGTGCTATTCGGCTCCATCGCCGCGATGGTGGTAATGAGCGTGTTCACGATCGTCCTGGCGTACAACGGTGGCGCGTTCAATTTCGGCGCACATCACGCGTTCCACCAGATGTACGAAGCGTACGATCATATGACGGGCAGGATTCGCTCGCCATACCCGTGGGATTGGCGTCTCTTCGCGCATTTCGGCGGCGGGGCATTGTTCGTCGGTCTGCTCACGTTTCTGCGGTATCGCTTCGGGTGGGATTCCCTGAATCCGATCGGGTTCTGCACGGCAACCACATTCTACCACAGTGCGATCTGGTCGGGTGTATTCATCACATGGGGTATCAAGATCGTCATCCACAAAATCGGCGGCCTGAGTCTCTACCGCCGGTGTTACCCGTTTTTCATCGGCCTTGTGGCCGGACACGTCGCAGGGGCGATCTTCTGCCTCGCAGTCGACTGGATCTGGTTCCCCGGGGCAGGACATGACATCCGCACGATGATTTACTTTTTCGGGTAGACGCCTGCACCGCAGGCATTGCGCTGCTTCGCTGCGGTGGCGAAACTTTTATCACGCACACTCGGAAGGGGCCGTCCCTCGAACCGGCCCGATCTTCACCATCTTCATAAAGGCGGCGTGCCATGTATGCATCAATCAGAGACGATACGGTTCAGTCGGCGTATCCCGACATCATCACAGGCTTGAAGGCGCTTGGTCTCTCCGCGATCGAAGCGAACTTCACGAGACAGGTGTCGCTTCCGTCACTGACGGACAAGACCGTGTTTTTCCCGGTGACGACAGGCGCCGAAATCGCGGAGTACAGGAAGCACCTTGATCAGCACAACGTGAAAATCAGCGCGTTTCTTCTGGCGAACAACCTCAACGCCGACGACCTCGAAGACGAACTCGCATGGTGCACGAAGGCACTCAGAGTTGCGCATGCGCTCGGCGTCAAGGCGGTGCGCATTGACAGCGCCATGAAAGGGCAGCAGGAACTTCCGTTCGACGTCCGCGTAGAGAAGTTCGTCAAAGGGATACGCGCGCTGATCGATGCGACGCCGGATGCACCGGTTGATATGGGTATTGAGAACCACGGCTATCAGGGAAACGACCCGAACTTCCTGCACGGCGTTTTCGATGGAGTAGGGTCGAGCCGCATAGGGATGACGCTCGATACCGGGAATTTCTACTGGCGTGGCCATGCGCTCGAGAAGACGTACTCGGTCATCAAGGAATTTGCCCCGCTGGCGAAGCACACCCATATCAAGAACATCAACTACCCCGAAGACAAACGGAATGTGACCCGGGAGATGGGGTGGGAATACGGCAAGTACGTATGCCCGATACCGGACGGCGACGTCGATCACACCATTGTTGTCGGCTACCTGAGGGATGCCGGGTACGATCGTGATCTCTGCATCGAAGACGAATCTCTGGGGAAGTTCCCGCTGGAGGAAAGAAAGAATGTCCTTATTCGCGACGCCGAGTACATCAAGGGTCTCGCGAAATAGGGTCACCCGGAGCGATCACTTGTCCTGAGAACGGGGGACGCCGGCCGACGACGTCCCCTTTTTCATTCGCCCAGGCCAGAAGGGAACCGGCCGGTCAACAGCGGATTTCCGACGTCGAGCTTCCTGAACGAACCAGCCAGAGGAACTCGGTGTTCCCCCCTGCCCCTTTGATGGGAGATTCCAGTTCCGCCAGGATTTCTCCATCCACCGAGCGGACTTCTGTTCGCACACGGCTGAGAACTTCCGACACGCTTTCACGCGGCAGAACTCCGCCCCGCCTTTCCTTCCGAGTTGCCTCGTACTGTGGCTTCACCAGCGTAACAACGAGTCCACCGTCCCTCAGAAGCCGGAATGCCGCAGGGATGATAAGCCGTTGTCTCGTCCACGCGACGTCGATCGTGACGAGGTCAACCTTCTCCGGAAGCACGACATGCAGCGCATTTGTTCGCTCCATGACGCGCACTCGAGGGTCCTTACGCAGTTCCCACGCGAGAACGCCGTATCCGGTGTCGATGGCATAGACTCGAGTAATCCCTTGCGCAAGAAGGCATTGTACAAATCCACCGACATTGGAACCGAGGTCCGCCGCAACAGATCCCTCAAGCGCAGGAATAACAGACCTCCAAGCCTGGAATGCGGCGGAAAGTTTGTCGCCGCCCCGACTCACCCACGTACTCACCGTCCCGCCGCACCCTCTTTCAGATGAGCTGCGGATCCCAGATCATCCGCGCGCTCCACACCTCCCACGCGTCGGTACATTACTCGTTGTCCGCGGATGGTCACCACAAGCGACTCCCCGACGAACTCGTAGTAGATCTCTTCCCGGTCGAGATTTCCGCCGGGGTCCGAGGAAAGAACCATCAGGTACCCGTTGGAGCTGTAGTACCCGACTTCGCGAGCGAGGATGGTTCCGTCCGCTTTCAGCGCGAAAAACAGGTACACCCGTTTCGATGTGAACGCGAAACGTGAACTATCGGCCTGCGTACCGAGAGAAGAGGGGTAAGGGCCGGACCAGACTCCCCACAAAGGGTTCGGCGTACCGGTAGACGAGACGATGCCACAGCCACATAGCCATGAGAACAACACCACCGTGGCAGCCGCTGCAATGACGACGTGCGAACAACGCCCGCGCATACCCCCGTCCGAATGCGCCGGGACAGTCCCTTCACGGGGACCCCAAAATGATGGCCACGCCAAGGTCAAGCCCACGAGGGTTTGTGTTGAAACCAATCTGGCCATGCAACGGCCCGGCAACGCGGAGGAAGACCCCTCCGTTCACGTTGATACCGTAGTCCACTTCGTGCTCGACCCAGTACTGCCCGTTTCTACCGAGTATGCGAAAATCGTCCAGAAACTGATAAAGGTGACGTGTTTCCGTTACGCCAAGGCCCAGATAGGCGGTGGTACGATACGACAAACGCGCCCGCAGGCCCGCGTCGACCGTTTTGTGCGTACGGGCTGAGTTGATCAGGCTGTCACCGAACTCGTACACTGCCTCGCGAACACTGATGTTCTCGTACGTATCCCGCCAGATGCCGACAAAATTCCGCGACACCTTCACGTCCGCATAGGTCCACGAATACACTATGACACCTCCGAGGGTCTGCTTCGGGACATTGGCGGTGAATCCCAGCCCGGCTAGTTGTTCCGCGCATACCACCTGAGGTGCCAGAATGAGGAAAAGCAAAAGTCGGCTCATCGAGGCAGGATTCCGGATCAAACCGGGAACGCGACATCGCGGCGGAACCAGCGCTCCGGCGCTCCTCTCGTGCTTAAGCAGTCTCTGAGGTAAACACGATGGTCCCGAAACGCTCCGGGTGGTGGAAATTCACCTCGCCCGTGGGAGACCAAGCCGTGTATTCCATCCATTCGTATCCCTGCTCAATCCGGTAGAAATTCCCACGCCAGGAATCGCCACTTCTGGGCGGGATATTCGGCGCAGTAACGAGTTCACGGAACGGGATCGCACACTCAACGGTCCAGGATCTGTCCTCGGAAAGCGGATCGGAGGGATCGCCATCCACCACAACGGCGTGTTTCACGCCTTCCGCGTTCCAGTCACGAAGCGGTTTGAATTCGCCCCACCGATTCAGCACGAACACATCGGTCAGAGTGTTCAACGGGTTCACCACGAACTCAAAATACGCGTTGCCACTGCGGTTCGGATCGAGGAACATCTCCACGACTTCCTCCTCCCAGAGCGGGGCATCGCGCAGGACCATGTTCGCCCAGATGTCGGGATCGACGCAGTGGAAACTGGCGTAGAGGTACGTGTCATCCCAGAGGAGGCGGACCTCGGTTCGGAATCTTGCGGCATCTCCTGTATCTGTCCGGCAAAGCGTTATCGGTTCCACTGCGGCCCAGGAACGTTCTGACAGGACCCCATCCACGGTGATCTGTTCAGTCGTCCGCCGACACAAAACGAGAGGTGTATCGTTCATCGGTCGCTCCTCCATTTCAGCGATCCTTGCGTGTCACCGTCTCCGTTGAGAAGACAATGGTCCCGAACCGTTCCGGCACGTGGAAATTGATCGCACCGGTAGGCGACCACGCAGAATACTCGTCCTGGTCGCCTCGGTCTATCCGGTAGAAATTGATGCGCCACGCATCTCCGTTCCGCGGCGGAATGTGCGGCGCCGTGGTGAAATCACCGAAAGGGATGGCCCACTCTGCCGTCCAACCCCGGTCTCTGCTTCCCCTTCTCCGCGGATCGCCATCCACCCTTACGGCATGCCGGATGTCTGAAGAGTTCCAGTCCAGCATGAACTTGATCGCATCCCGGCGACCGGTTCTGTTGAGAACGTAGAGGTCAACGAGCGCGTTCAACGGGTTGATTTCGTATTCAAGATACGTCCTGGAATCGCTGTCGTCATCGACAAACACCTCCACCACTTCCTCATCCCACAGGCCGCCGTCCCGCTCATCAATCGTCGCCCACACGTCGGTATCAACACACTCGAATGCGATATAGAGGTATTCGTCGTCCCAGAGAACTCGTACATGCGTCGGCTGTTCTGGCACGGCCCCTGATTCGGTCCGCACGAGGCGCATCGGCTCCGCAGCGCACCAATCCGGTTCATCGAGGATACCGTCAATGGAGATGCCCGCCGCCGTTCGACGGCAGACATATACCGGGAGATCAGGCAGCGTCAGGGTGGACATAATCATCACATCCGTTCAGGCGTTTTCATGCACAGCAGATGAAGCGCACTGGAGATCACGACACGAGTTGTATTCACCAGCGAAAGGCGCGCTGCGGAGAGCTCGGGCTCCTCCCCCAGAACGCGGCACTGATCGTAGAACACCGTAAAAGCACGGGCAACATCTACGGCGTAGCGAGCGACGCAGGAAGGTTCATACTGTCCACACGCTTCCTCCACCACCCCAGGGAACCGCGCAAGTTCCTTCACAAGCGCCCACTCCGCATCGTGCGTCAAAAGGTTGACGTTCACTTCCCCGCGTGGTTCATCCCCGGCCTTTCTCAGGATGCTGCAGAGACGTGCGTGCGCGTATTGCACATATGGTCCGGTTTCGCCATTGAAATTCAGTGCATTATCCCACGAAAACTCCACGTCTTTCGTGCGACGATGGTTCAGGGTCCCAAAAATCACGGCTCCGACACCCACTGCTTCGCACACCTCGTCTATCTCCGCCGCTGGAACGTCCCGGAAAAGGGCCTGGTTCGCCATCACGGTTTCGCGCACTTTCTCCGTTGCGCGGTCGAGCAATTCATCCAGCAGAATGGCGCCGCCCTTGCGCGTGGACATCCCGTGCACGTGGCCGAACTGCACGTGAACGCACCTCTCCGCCCAATCGTATCCCATCAGTTCGAGAGTGGCAAACAACTGCCTGAAATGGAGCTCCTGGTCGTGAGCAACGACGTAGAGGCACAGGTCGAAACGATAATTCTCCGCACGGTACCGTGCCGCCGCGATATCGCGGGTTGCGTAAATCGTTGAGCCGTCGCTTTTTCGGAGAATAAGAGGAGTTTTGATGCCTTTTGAATCGAGCGGCACGATGAGAGCGCCATCGGAAACCTCGGTGATTCCCGCCTTCTGAACCTCCTCAATCGTCTCTTGCAGCATCCCCTCGTAGAAAGCCTCACCAAGGTATGCATCGAACTCAACATTCAACCGCGCATAAGCACGGTTCAACTCCTGAATCGAAACGGCGCGAATGTGTTCCCAGAATTCCCGGGCTTCTCTGTCGCCCGATTCCAGTTTTCGGAACCACTCGCGCGCCTCTTCCTCCAGCCCGGGGTTTTCGGCTTTTTCCCTGTGGAACCGCTGATAGAGGTCCACCATGTGGGCAATTGGGTGTTTGTCAAGCTCTGTTCGGTTTCCCCAACGCCTGAATGCGGTAATCTGCTGCCCCACCGGCGTGCCCCAGTCACCGAGATGATTGATACGCACAACCCGGTATCCCTGGTACGCAAACAAACGGGAAAGAGACCCGCCGATTATCGTGCTGCTGAGATGCCCGACGTGAAACGGTTTCGCCATGTTCGGGGATGAGAAGTCCAGGACCACGCATTTTCCGACACCGCTCGAAGAAGAGCCAAATCCCTCTCCCTGATTGCGTACTTCCTCCAGCAACGTACCGATGAACGGCGCTCGGCGGAGCCGGACGTTCACGTAGGGGCCCACCGCAACGCTTGAGGCGATGGTGTCGTCTGAACTCACACGTTCCGCGAGTTCCACCGCAATTTGAGCGGGCGATTTTCGCAGACGCTTCGCAAGCACAAAACACGGGAACGCGAAATCCCCGAGTTCGCTACTGGGAGGCGGGCACAGAAGCCCCGCAACCTCGCGCTCCTCCAACTCGGTTGCCTTTGCGAAAAGACCTATCAAGGGTGCGAATACTCTCGTCATAGGGTCGCTCTTTCGATCACCTTTCTTTTTCTCACCCACGAAGGAATTCCGGTCCAGCGCAACGGGCCTTCATCCGGCGTACTGGCCCTGAATAAGGATAGTGACCGCCACAGTCCTCGGCCAATCGCCGCCACCGACGGATTTCACCATCGACGGCCGTCAATTACCTTGTTTGTCTGGCACCGAGGGAGGACCCTTTCTTCCCGCATGGTGCTTTGAGCAGGACCTGCGGGCACGAGTGCGATGAACGCGACACTCGAGAACGAGTTGCGGCAGGGGTTGTCTTCCTCGAAGGAACGACATAATGATCGCGCACTGAATCCGGAGGCATCGGCTGGAGTGGATCATTACATCATTGTCTCAATCACCGCGCCGCGTGAGTTCCTTGATGCCTTAACAGATCGCGCAGCGGAGCTCGGAACTCTCGGTTCCTGTGAATCCGGGGACGACCCGGTCAATCTCAGCTTCTACTTTCGTCCGCCGCTCCACGAAGAAGCCGTTCGCTCCGCCTTTCTCGAGTCGGTACCGTCCCACGCCTCGGGCATTATTCGCATTTCGTTGACCACGGAAACGGCTCGCGATTGGGAACAGGAGTGGAGGCGCAATCTTCATCCTCTGAGGGTGGGGAGGGCATGGTTGGTGCACACCTCCTGGCAGTCGCCAGCAGGATACCCAACCCGGATCCCGATCGTCATAGATCCGAAGATGGCGTTTGGTACCGGGACTCACGCAACGACGCGGCTGTGCCTGGAAGAATTTGAACGGGTTCGTCTGAAAGGCACGCGCGTGCTCGATGTGGGCACAGGAACCGGCATCCTTGCCATCGCCGCTGCGAAGTCTGGAGCGGAGCCCGTGGTCGCAGTGGAAATCGATCGTGAGGCGATTGCGTGCGCTCGAGAAAACGTGAACCTCAACGGTACAGGGAACACGATCTCCCTGAGGGAAGGGACCATCGCCGAGGTTCCCGAACGTGGATTTGACCTGATTATCGCCAACATTGAATACCGCACGCTTGTCGCAACGGGAGAGCAACTGCGGGCCCGAATCCGTCCAAATGGAAGGGCGGTGTTCAGCGGGATCCTTCAACAGGAGGCAGATTCGTTCGTCGAAGCGATGACGAACGCGGGATGGAAAATCGTTCGCCGCACGCGAAAATTCGACCCTGCGACTGGCGAAGGGTGGGTTTGCTGCGTTGCCACGCCGTCGTTGCCCGCAGATCACAAACCAAACCGTTCCTGAGAGATTCGCGGCGCAGGGCGCGCACGGCTCGAACCTGCGCACCCTGCAAACCGAAAGGGAAGACTCCTATTCCAGACGTTCCTGGCGTGCCGCCTGGATGTAATTGGCGCAGTATTCGTCTGCACCGACGAGCGCCTCGGCGGCAAACGCCAGCGACATCAGTTTGCGGTCTGTCGGGTCAATGATCGCTGCGTCAAGCCCCGCGCCGATGGTAAGCACCATGAACGCCTGATTGAGCAGTTTGCGAACCGGAAGGCCGTAGGAAATGTTGCTCAATCCGCAGATGAAATGGACTCCATCGAACTCCTTCTTCAGCGTGCCGATGGTTTCCAGCACCGCTGTTCCCGCGCTTGCTTCCGCACCGATGGGGTAAATGAGCGGATCGACGTAGATATTATCTGCCGCAATGCCGTCCTTCACGAGGCTGGTGACCAATGATCTGCCGATGGCAATTCTGTCCGCGGCCGTTTTCGGAATTCCCGCGTCGTCCATCAACAGAGCCACGACCTTGGCTTGTGAATCCCGCGCCAGTGGCATCAACCCGTCGTACTTCGCCTTCTCGGCGCTGATGGAATTGATCATCGGCACTCCCTTGTGCACCTTGAGCGCCGCCTCCACCGCAACCGGGTTGGGACTGTCGATCGCGCAGGGCGTATCCTGCGACACCTGCTGAACCGTTGCGACCAGCCACGCGAGATATTCCGGCTCCTTGTCCACGCCCACGGCCGCCGCGTTACAATCCAGATAGTGCGCGCCCGCATTGACCTGCATCGTCGCTTCGTCTGTGATGACCGCGATATCCCGCGTTTCGATCGCTGGCAGAAGGCGTTTGCGCGTGCTGTTGATGCGTTCTCCGACAACTAGCATCGTTGTCCTCTCCCGTTTTGCTGTGTGTTCCCGTGTTTTCAGGAAGCATTTCCTGACTTCGCGGCGGAATGAATCTCCAACACGCCGCGTTGCTCAGGCATGAGACCCGCACGTTTCAACACTTCCGGAACGACGGCCTCCCAACTCACGGTCATCAAGTGAATACCGGAAACGCCGGGTATTTCGCGCACCTGCTGGATCGTCTCCACGGCCATTTGAATACCTTCTTCCTCCGGGTTCTGCGCCCCTTTCATGCGGGTTATCGTTTCCGCCGGAACCCTCATTCCAGGCACCTCGGTGGCCATGAATTCCAAAGGACGCGCACTTTTTACGGGCATTATTCCGATCATGAAATGAAGCCGCTCGTGGTACCCTTTGTCCACGACCATCGCCATGAAATCCCTGACCCGCGGAACATCAAACGTGCACTGTGTTTGGATAAAATCGGCCCCCGCGAGGCGTTTCTTGGCAACTTTCAGCACGTGAAATGGCATCGGATCTCCAAACGGGTTCGCGGCGGCTCCGAGAAAAAAGTTCGGTTGCACGAGCGGTGTCTTCGGAGTCGAACGAAGTTCCACGCCGGAATCCATGTACCCCTTCCGGATTTTGTCGAACATCTGAATTATGTGCACAGAATCCATGTCGTACACAGGTTTGCCGGCCGGGTGATCTCCCATGTTGATGTAATCCCCCGTCACTGCGAACACGTTCCGGACGCCCAGTGCGTACGCTCCGATCAAATCAGACTGCAGCGCCAGCCTGTTGCGGTCCCGTGCGGTCACCTGGAACACCGGTTCGCCCCCCTGCTGCACCAGATACGCGCAGACAGCAAGGCTGCAGATCTTGACCGAGGCCGACGCGTTGTCGGTGATGTTGATCGCATCCGCGACCTCACGAAGCAGCTCAAATTTCTTGCCAACTACCGACAGATTCGGCACACGAGGTGGAACAATTTCCGCCGTGACGGCAAATTTCCTATCCCGCAGTACCCGCTCAAGAGTGCTCGCGCATGGCCGGGGAATGGGAGAAACCTGTGTATCTGATACTTTGTTATCCATGGTTCGGGAAGCTCCTGGGAATCGGAACGAATGTCGGAATACGGGACCCAATGCCCGGGGTCATGTCGTTGTTCCGCCTGAATTCGTCTGGGAGGGTTCTGATTCTTTCTTCGGTTCCACGGCATGTCCCTTTCCGTCGATCCTGCCGGTCAGCAGGTTCCACCACGACGGGGTTCCCCAAAGCCGCCAGTCTACGGGCGGGTTGATGTTTTCTAGTTTCTCTTCCCATCCCAGCATCTCAGAGCGTTCCCAGACGAGGTTCCAGATGCACGGCCGTTCAGGAAACACCTCGCATTTACCGTTCATCGAACCGCCGCAGGGCCCGTTCCGCATTTGCTTCGGGCAACGCATGGGACACGTCAGTCCGGTGGACCTCAAAACGCATTGCCCGCACATCGAACAATCGAACAGCGGAACCTTGGCAAATTGCTCCCCAATATCCACAAGGCGGATGTACCACGGTTTCGCTTTTACGTTAAAAAACATCGTTCAACCTCTCTTTTCGAACCCGCTCTTCAGCCCGTTACTGGCTTCCCCGTATTGCGGTCTCACTGCGGTGGCAGGCGATTGAACAAAGAACGCGCCACCAAAGGAAGGAAAACCCTACGGTGTTCGCGTACAAAAGCGCCGACTGGGAACACACGCACCCAGCCGGCGTTTTCGCTTGCGATCCGGTTTGTCGGAAAACCTGCGCGGAACTGGTACTACGCTATTCCGAGCACGCTCTTGGCAACGTCCACGCCGCTCGCCGCGTCCGCGGCATAACCGTCTGCGCCAATCTGATCGGCAAATTTCTGCGTCACCGGAGCGCCACCGATGATTACCTTTGCTTTGTCCCGTACACCGGCGGCCGTCATGGCTTCGATGGTGTCACGCATCGCAGGCATCGTCGTCGTGAGCAGAGCCGAAAGGGCAACTATGTTGGCACCCTTTTCTTTCACGGCACCCACGAACTGCTCAGGCGAGCAATCGACGCCGAGATCGATGATCTCAAAACCAGCGCCCTCAAGCATCATTGCCACGAGGTTCTTGCCGATATCGTGCAGGTCACCGCGGACAGTACCGATCGCTACCTTGCCTATCGGTTCCACTTTGGCTTCCACAAGCGCAGGCCGAAGTTTTTCCATGGCCGCCGCCATAGCCCGCGCGGCAACCAACACCTCCGGAACGTAGAACTCACAGTTTTTGAACTTCTCGCCAACCACGGCCATACCCGCAATCAGCCCCTCGTCAAGAATCTGCTTCGCAGGCATTCCTGCGCTCAACGCTTCCGCGGTGAGTTCGGCCGTTTTGACGCGGTTGCCCGCGATAATCGCATCAGCAAGCGCTTGAAGTTGAGCCATGTTCGTGCCTCCGTCGTTTCGGCTTGAAATCGGCACGCGTCCGTCCACGCAAACGAACGCGCCCTGGATTGTTCGTTTCAAAAAACGGGAATCGCCCTGTCAGGCACTCCCGGCACCCTTCCGCAACCTCCGGACTCCCCGGAAACCTGGAACAAGTGCTGCCTGCAAACTCGAATATTGTACAAACGTCAAAGGTACCCGAAAACGCAACACCGCCTCTCAACGGTTGTAAAAAAAACAGGACCGGTGTCCAGAACACAAGGGTACGCTGCGAACATTATCACTCTGATCTGCTCGCAATATCAACGTGTCCCGCGACCATCCGTCGGGGCTCAGGTCACTCATTGTTCAAAATCAGATCTATCAACGCATGCGCTGAAGTGCTCGCCTTCGAACACCTTCACCTCCGCGAGCCTGCAACGGGCGAGGCGCGCGAAATGCGGTTCGATCTGCCCCCAGATCCACCGCGCAAGTTCCTCGGCAGTACTCGGGTGGTTCCGAAAATACTCTTCGTCGTCAATCATGTGGTGGTCCAGGCGCTGGATCACACGATTCTTCACAATCTCGTCAACCTTTTCAAAGTTGAGAAACATGCCGTGTTCCAGCTTTGACCCTTCAAGAGTCACTTCAACGCGGTACGTGTGACCGTGGATTGTCTGGCAGGGGCCGAAGAGCGCGGCGTTTTCCTCATCGGAGCAACCCGCGTCGCGCAGACGGTGTGCGGACTCGAACGAATAATAACCTGTGATGCGCATTTTCGAAATCCTGACGAAGCGCGGGATTACCTGTCTTCAGGCTTTTGGCGAACCCGCTGTAAAAGTCATGGCCCACACGCCCTGGCAACTACGTCCTTGAGCAGATGCCGATATCTTGCGTAGGACTCAAAGGAGATGCCGCGCCGGACGCGGCCATCCAACAGGGGAAGGTACCTCCCCTGCGCAAGAAGCGGCACGACATCAAGCTCAAGACGGCGCTCAATCTCGTTCTCGTCAAGCGACAAAATGGCGGAGTCAATACCGCCGATCAACCCGAGCATGCCGCCGTACCGGTTTCGTATGTACGGGTAGGACACCCCGGCGACCCCGCTCTCACCTGACCACAAAATTGAACCACCGAGGTCCTTGAAGGCGGGTATCAGAGGAGCAGTGCTCCCGTACGTCTGGAACACGACGTGTGAAACACCCGCCTTACGCGCCTGACTGAGCAACGCTTCATAAGCCGCCCCGCATACTCTGCGCAGCATTTCGGGGGATATGACGGGCGCAGAATTGGAGGCGATTGGTTCGGAAAACACCACGAAATCGAACTTCACGGAGTCATACGCACGCTGCAGCACCCGCGTTGCGAATTCGGCTGCTTCACGCAGCCGGTGTGACATCGTTTCAGGTTCGTCATGCAGGGCGATCAGGAGTGGCGCGAGGGAGTTCCAGTCCGCGACACCGAACGTCAGAAACAGCCCCCGCGATACGCGCAAACCAACCGCGAAATCACGCGTGGCAAACGAGACGACCTGCTGGTCCCAGTCGCGGGGGTATCTCCCCAGATCGTCGACGGGACAGGTCTGTGCAGGGTCCGGATCGGTCACCGGTGTGAACGAGAAATCAGCGTGCCGCAAGTCGGGCTGCACAACCTCGAATCTTTCGATCCCCAGTGTGCGTTCCCAATCGGCATCAAGACACACACCTTGCGAAGCCCAGTCCGCGACCACGTCCTCACGGATGCCGTCCCCCCAGAGCGGAGGCGAGCACCGGCTCGTTCCGGCAAACGTTGCGATGAAACGCTCTCTGCTGGTCAGGTCCACCGCTCGAGCTTTTTTCTGCGGTCTCGGAGCTTCTCCTTCACCACTTTTCTGTGCTTGTCGCTATCTTCGTCCATCTTCACCGCGCTCTCGAGAAGCACTCGAATTGCCTTCAGATGCTTGACAATTTTCCCTCTTCTCGTTCCGTCGATAGGCGGTGTTGAGACCGGGAGCCCGTCCACGACCGTCCCCAGCCTTTCGAGATCATTCATGAACTTCGGTTTGAGCCCGTATTTCTGTGGTTGCGCGAGCAGATCGCTGACAAGCACCATAATGGAACCCTGGTGTTCCGTCACGGTCTCCTGCCACTGCATCTGTCCTTCCGTCAGGTCCGAGGCCTGGGCGTCGGTGGTGGCGGTTGCATCAAACCCGGTTTCCTGCCCGGTCAGAACCTCCTTGATCCGCACAGCAAGCAGTCGTCCGATACCGCGAACGTGCATCAGCTTTTCCAGCGGAACGTCCCGCGCCGCCTGAAGATCCCTGATACCCGCGGCTTTCAGCCATTTCGCTTTTGTCGGACCCACCCCGGGGAGGTCGTCGAGAGTCTTCACCACCGCCCCACCAGCGGGTGCCTTCGTTTCGTTCACCATGTCCCCCTCCGCTTGTCACATTTCATTCGTCGACAGTCGGGGCTACAACATCCGCCCCGGCCGATTGGCCGAGCGTTGCAGAAATGGCAGCGCGCAGTTCACGCTGGATCTCGTCCACTTTCTTCCGTGCATCTATAACGGTGAACCCGTACTCGTCTGACATCTTGTCGAATTCCTTGATGACGTCCGACTGGTATTTGATAAAACTCTCATACGGGTCAAGCTGGGGATATTGATCGAGGCCTGCTTCCCAGTGGTCGAGGCTGTCTGCCAGCAACACGCGATGAATGAGCGTGTTCACGTCCACGCGCAGGTATACCACGAGGTCCGGTTCAATTGCTATGCCGTACAGGCGCCGTATCCACTCCGGGTCGGTCCCCCTGGCCAGCGCGCGGGCAAATGCGGTGTACACGTAACGGTCCGCCAGAACGACAAAACCACTCCGCAGGGCCGGGATGATTTCGTGCTCCAGCCTGTCGGCAAAGTCCGTCGCGTACAGCAAATTGAACGTGAGCAGGTTCAGCGCGTTTCCGGCTTTCGCAAGATCTATGCTCTCCCTGACCAGTGCTGAGCGTGTCCAACCGGTTTCAATCACACCGTACCCTTGAACCTCCAGCCACGTGCGCAGGAGGGAGAGCTGTGTGGTCCGCCCCACGCCGTCCGAGCCTTCGACCACGAGCAGGTGCCCGTTGACTTCTGAAAGGTCAACGTATGGCAGTCCCGTTCCCATGAACCGTCGTTTTGCCATTGCGTCCTTCCTTTTTTACCCGTCGTTCTGGGCACCGGCTCTGCGAACCGTCGAGTCTTTTGATTCGTTCACGGTTTTCTGTTCCTTCGCCGCCAGATACGGAGCGAGATACGACTGAAGCTCCCGCGAGACAAGTGCCCTGAACTGCTTCTGCTGAGCTTCGATCGGTTGAACGGCGTCAATCACATGGAAACCGAATTCTTCCGACATGCGATCATATTCGTCGAGAACACGGCTCTGGAACAGCTCGAAGCACTCGACCGGATCCTTGCTCAACCCCGTGTCCATGCCTGCTTCATAGAACTTAAGCTTCATTCGCGCGCTCAGAAGTCGCCTGAGCGAAACGCGGATGGGCACTTTGAAATACACCGCCAGATCAGGCTTTATCGCGAAATCGTACAGAGATCGTACCCATTCGGGATGAACTCCCCGCGCAGTATCCCGCGCAAAGGCCGTGAACGCGTAACGATCGGCAATCACGACCATCCCGGCCTGGAGCGGGGGTATGATCTTGTAAGAAAGCCGGTCCGCGAAATCGGTAACGTGAAGCAGGCTGAATGTAGTGGGAGTAAGCGTATTGTCCTTCTTCGCTTTTTTTGTAGAGCTTTTCACAAGAGCCGACGAGTTCCATTCCGTCCAGAACACCGGCACGCCAAGCGATACCAGCCATTGCCGGAGCAGCGACGCTTGCGTCGTCTTTCCCGAACCATCGATACCCTCGACGATAATCAAGCGTCCGGGAAACGTGTGCTTTTCATGGAGTCGTGCCATTTTCGCCTTCTCTTTCGGGAAAACCATCGGAGGAGACCACAATGAATTTCACAGGCACACCGAGAAGCTCCTGGAGAACGTCGCTCTTTTTCCCCGCGGCCCGCAATTCCTCATCCACTCCCCCGACCGCCTTGCACGAAATAATGCAGTCGTTCCGCGATACCCGCATCTCGGCGGACGCGATAAGTCCGCGATGTGTCCTGTCAAATCCGTCCGCTATCCTGAGCACACCGGCGAGACGTCGAACGGACTCCCGGTCGTCGGTGCCGAGACCATCGAATACCGGGTCGTCCGCCTCCGGAAACCGCTTCCGATGCGCACGCGCCACCGCCGCAATGATCTGCTTCTCGCTCCATCGGAATCCGATCAGATCGGCCCTGCAGATCATCGCCTCGGAGGTTCTGTGATGCCTGCGAACGCCATTAATATAACCTATATCGTGTAATAGAGAAGCGTACTCAAGCCATTCCCGCTCCCATTCCCGGTTTTTTTTTGGCGGTGGCAGACCTCCGTACAACTCGAGGGCGAGTTTCGTCACCTGCACGGCATGCGCCTCCTCAAAGTCCCACGATCTGGCCAGCTCCATTACGGCCGCTTTCCTGGCGCTACGGACACCAAATGCCGATTCCAAGCCCGCTTCACCCTTCGGCAAGAGACTCAATGACCCGCTCATCGAGTTTCTTCTGAAGCTCCGGCCACGTGTTTTTGAAAGCCTTCCATGCCTTCATCCGTTCCAGTTGGCACCTTTTCCGGAGCCATTTCACCGCAACGTCTCTTTCGGACTCCCGCCAGACGCTGAGGCGCACATCCGCGTCATGAACATCCCCCAGCGCATCCTGCACGTTCACCAGCGCGCGGAGCACGTCGTTTCGTTCCCTGCCCAGAACCCTGTACCACGCGTCCACGGCATACCGCATACGCCTGCACTCCCGCCTGAGTGCGTGCTGTCGTTCCGAGGATGACTCCTTCACGGTGCCCACGTAGCGCAATATCCCCCGTGCGCGGCGCGCCAGCACTTTGCGGACCTCATCTCCCAGAACTCTCTCCGCCGCCGGAAGAATGTGCACCGCGCCCGTTCCGCGCGCCACCCAGTCGTCCAGACGAATCAAAAGGGCACTGAAACGAGCGCTTCGAAGACCCGCCAGAAGCCTTCTGAGCTTCTCTCGTCTCCTTCGCGCAGCATTCTCCCGTAACCTGAGCAACCCTTCTCTCACGTCATCCGGGCATGCCGTCATCATCTTGTCAAGCCAAAGAATGGTGATATCGAGGTCGCGGACATTTCCCAGCAATCCACCGAACCACACCAGTTCTCGTGAAAGCTCGTTGTACGCGGTCTCCTCCCAGATGAATCGGTAAAGCCGTAAACCGGCGCGGATTCGCCGGAGTGCAATTCGCATATCATGCCGCGGCTTCACCGACAGGATCGAACCTATGCCCGGTATCGCGGCCGTAACCTGGGTCAGGTATCCCCGCAGCACGATACACGCCGACTCGCCCACCGAGTCCTTCCGCCGGACGGGGGGTCGCCAGGGGTTGCGACGGCGGGCAACAACTATCTGCGGTGGCGGCCCGATATACGATTGCCACAGATCAGCCTTCTTCTCCGCACGGGCAATGTCGTGATGAAGTGTGTCCTGATTGCCCGCAACACCGACTACCGGCTTTCTGCGGCCCTTCACTGCAATCACACGGGTGGTTTGCTCCATGTTGGAATCCAACCCGTCAGCGATCCGCACGATCGCAGCCAGTCTCAGTGTTGTCTCCTGCAGGTCCGGGGGCAACGCCATCCAGAGAGGTTCTGCCTCGGGAACAACCTGCTTTCGATGGAATGCGACGATGCAGGCGACCATATGTGTGTGGTCGGTCGGCAGTTCGTGCGGTTTGAGATTGAGGGGAGTGAAGCCGCGAAGTCCTTCGTTCGCAACGATATCGCGCCCGCGCAGGTGATGGTTTTCCGGATCCTCGTGGAATCCCACATTGTGAAGCAGCGCTCCCGCCTGGAGGGCAGGAAGGTAGAGAGGGCTCACCTTGTGTGCCGGCAGAGTACCGAGAAAAATCGTCGTTGCAAGGCGCGCCACGTGGTCACTGTGCGACGTGTCGTCGTGGTGCCTCGCGCGAAGGGCAATGAGAGAAGCCCGGTGCATTCGCTATTTATTCCGCAGATGTAACAGCAGCGCTCTCGGCCCCCGTAGTTTTTTGAACTCAATCACCGCCTGAGGCCCGGGAGCAACGAGCAGCTTGACGTCATGCTTTGTAAGCCACGACCGCACATCCTCCGGCACAGAGAGTCCGTGCTCGGCGCTCGTTCCCACCAGCAGCGTGCGCGCGTTGCCTTTGATCGCGGCGGCTGCCTCCTCGATACTGAGAACCTTCCCGTCGGACGAAGAGCGCTTTGCCTGTTTTTTCGGCCTTTTCCTCACCTTGCCATCTGCGCGTATCAGCACATCCTGTGTATAACGTTTGCCGTTGATCTGAACTTCGCCCGCGCCAAGCCACTCGACCTGGGGCACGTAGGCGGTTGCTCCGGCGGGGCGTCGCGCCTTCAACGCCTCTTTGGCGATTACTGCCGCGCCAACGATGCCGGCGTCATCTCCAAGGTAAGACCGCATGATGGACGCCGGTTCACCGTACACTTTCATCATCCGGGGTCTTGCCGAATCCACGATTATCGGCATCATGAAATCCCCGCATGCCTCGATGAGACCGCCGCCGACCACAACGGCCTCAGGATCCAGCACATTCACCACATTCGCGATTCCGAGACCGATGAGGTCCGCTGCCTTCGCGAGGATGCCGGAGACCAGTTCGTCGCCTTCCTGCAGCGCCGACCTCAGCATTCCGCTCCGCAGCCGCTCTCCCGATCTGACTGCGCCAGCGAGAACCGTGACCGTTCCGGCCTCCACTGCCTTCCTGATGTCCCGTTCTATCGCGGTCCTACTGGCGAACGATTCCAGGCAACCGGTTCCGCCGCAGCCACAAACCGGGCCTTCCTGTGCGACGCGGATGTGTCCGACTTCCCCGGATCCGCCATGGGCGCCGGCGTAAAGTTTTCCGCCGATTATGATTCCACCGCCGATACCCGTTCCGATGAATATTCCGAACAGATCGTCCACCTCGGCGCCTGCCCCGTACCAGGCTTCGCCGAGCGTGCAAAGCGTCACGTCATTGCCAACCACCACCGGAAGGCCGCAGAGCTCCGTCAAACGTTTGCCCAGCGGCACGTCATTCAGCGGAAGGTTCGCCGTCGCCACCACGTGGCCACTCCCAGTGTCCACTGTTCCGGGCACCCCTATCCCGACGGCCGCAATGTCCTTGTCACTCTTCCTGCGAATTTCCTCGATGCCGACAACCAGTTGCGTTACGATCTCCTCGGATGTTGTGGTCGCGGATTTCACTTTGAGACGTGTGAGAACACGTCCGTTCTTATCCACCACTCCGAAAAGGACTTTCGTTCCGCCGAGGTCTATGCCGAGAACCGGACGCTTTTCTTCCGCCGCCATCGCAGGTTCCTCCCTGAGAAACAGACGCCTCTCAGCAAAAAATCAGACGCTGAAACGAATGTTGAGGATATCGCCGTCCCTGACCTCGTATGCCTTCCCCTCAAGGCGGAGCAAACCTTTCTCCCGTGCATGCGCCAGTGATCCGCATTCAACGAGATCGTCGTACGTAATAACCTCCGCCCGGATGAAACCCCGTTCAAGATCTGTGTGAATCACACCCGCCGCTTCGGGTGCCAGAGCCCCTGACCGCACCGTCCAAGCACGGACTTCGTCAGGTCCAACGGTAAAAAAGCTTATGAGATCGAGAAGCCGGTACGAGACTTTCACCAGTCTCCTTACCGCCGGTTCAGAAATACCCAGCGCTTCCAGAAAGGCCGGCTGATCAGCCGCGTCCAATCGGCTGATCTGCATCTCCGCTTCCGCGCACAACACGATCAATTCCGTTTTCGCGCGTGTTGCGAGGAAATTGAGCTCCGCCGAATCGTAGCTCTCGTTTCCAAGCTGGTCTTCGCCTACGTTCACGACAACCACGATGGGTTTCCTCGTAAGGAACTGAAACCCTCGCAGCAACTTTTCCTCTTCATCAGTGAGATTCAGTTCCCGGAGCGGCATCTCCGATTCGAGCGCATCCCGGCAGGAACGGAGTAATGCCCACTCGCGTTCTCCTTCTTTCCTTCCCGCCTTCAGCTCTTTCTCAAGGCGGTCGAGCCTGCGTTCAGCAACCTCGAGATCTGCCAGCACCATTTCCAGATCCAGATCGCCCACGTCACGAACCGGATCGATCCCGCCTTCCGGGGCGGGTACCGAGTCGGATTCGAACGCCCGAACCACATGTATCAGTGCATCTACCGTTCGCAGAGCGCTCAGCACGCCACTTCTGGAATCTTTCCCAGAACCTTTGACAATCCCCGCAACGTCAACATACTTCACGTCCGCGGGTACCGTCTTTTTCGGACGAAACATGGCGGTAAGAACGTCAAGTCGCTCATCCGGGACCTTCACCACCGCAAGGTGCGAGGGTTTGTCGGACGAGAACCCTCCCGTTGCGCGCTGTTCACCTGTAAGCGCGTTGAAAAGCGTCGTTTTCCCTGTCAGGGGCAATCCGGTAATGCCGAGTTCCATCTCACCTTCTCTTTGAGAACGCGCCCCGGCCGGAAAGGAGCATTCTCACCGCTCGGTCGAGGCAGATTTCTACAGAATCTACCGGTCTCAGTACTGGTTTCCAACAGAACTTGGTGTGCGAAGCACGTTTGCCGAGGAATCGTCGTTCAGACCTGTCGGTCAGACTACGTCCTGTTCGTTACAATTCGGCCCTCGGACGAAGCCCGCGTTTCGGTCTGGAGGCCGGGAGACGGCCCGGAGGTCAGGGAAGCTCGAGGTTCCATCCGGCGAGTGATTCGATCGCCGCGTGGTGTGTCAAATCCAGATGGAGCGGCGTCACCGATACAAAACCCGACATCACCGCGGCGTAATCGCTGTCGTCGCTTGCAACCCAGGTGGGAGTGTCCCCTGCGATCCAGAAATAGGCCCGGCCCCGCGGGTCCCGTTTTGCGATCACTTCATCATGGTAGGTTCTTTTCGATTGCCGTGTCACACGCACGCCTTTGAGGAGGTCTATGGAGCAGTCGGGGACATTCACGTTCAACAACGTCTCGAGCGGAAGGCCTTTACTGCACACCTCTTGCAGCAATCTGGCCGCAATCTCCGCCGCCGTTTCGAAATGCGTCCCGCCAACGAGGCTCACTGCGAGAGAAGGCAAGCCAAGAAGTGTCCCTTCCATCGCCGCTGCGACTGTTCCGGAATAGGTCACATCGTCCCCCATGTTGGCACCGGCGTTGATGCCGGATACGACGACTTCGGGTGGTTCTGCAAGTCCCCCGCGGGTGGCCAGAAGTACGCAATCGGTGGGCGTTCCGTCAACTTTGTACACACCCGGCTCAACCTCGTCGAACCTCAAAGGACGATGCAAGGTGAGTGCATGGCTTGATCCGCTTTGCTCACGGTCGGGGGCCACAACCACAACATCCAGATCGGGGTTGCGGGAGAGTACGCGACGCAGCACAGTAATCCCGGCTGCAAAATACCCGTCATCATTCGTCAACAGTACCCGCATCATTCTCCCGTCCGGTCGCCTTCAGGATTCCCACGACCCAGCCAGATAACCTCTCGTTGGAGTTGCACACCGAACGCGTGCCGGACCTTCTCTTTCATGAGTACTGCCAACCGGTTTACTTCTGCGGCAGTCGCGTGCCCGCGATTCACAATGATGTTCGCGTGCTTTGAATACACTTCCGCATCCCCGACGCGAAGTCCTCGCGCACCCGCCCGATCGAGAAGAAGACCCGCTGCCAGCCTTCGTTCGTGTGTGACCAGGCCCAACGCAAGCGCAAGGCGCGCTCGTTCGCCCGCGTCATCAATGTTTTTGAAGAAGGAACCCGCGGTCAATGCGCTTTTGGGGGGATGTTTCTCAGCGCGAGAATTGAGAACCGACTGCCGCTGTTCGGAAATGGCCCGGCGGTCCTCCGGCCGGAGCGCCAGCTGGACACGGACGATAGGTTCGCCGCTCGTTTTGAGCGCGCTCCCCCGGTAACGAAATCCGAGGCCCGCTCTTTCGATTTCGCGAAACTGCCCGTCGCGATCTACCACACGGACAGAAACAACTCTGTCACCCACTGATTCACCGTAGGCACCTGCATTTCCGCAGACCGCTCCGCCGACGGTACCCGGTATTCCAGACATTCCGGCAATACCACCCAGCCCGTGGGAAACGGATGCCTCCACCAGGGAATCCCATTCGTATCCAGCGCCGACAATCGCAAACCCGCCTTCAAACGAAAGTCCCCGGATGGCATTCACCAGCACAATACCGTCCACACCGTCATCGGAAACCAGGAGGTTGCTCCCCCCTCCTATGCACCGGAGCGCTGTACCGAACTTTCGCGCGACGCGAACGACCACGGCAACCTGGTCCTCCGTGGTCGCCGTCGCCAGAATGTCCGCGACGCCACCAATCCTGAACGTGGTGTACGCTGCCAGCGGGATATCTCGCTCCGCAGTGACACCCTCGCGGTTGAGTGCGACGCAGACGTCGTCAAGGAGAGCCTTCACGTGCGCCATGAAATGCCTAGGAAGAGAAATCTATCGCTTCGTCCAGCATTGCGAGGTAATTCGCTACCGGAACGTAATTTGGAATGGAACTCCCCGACCCGAGTGCGAAACGTCCTCGCGCGCCGCAGGTTTCCATCAGGAACCGCACGTGTTTCTTCACATCCTGAACCGAGCCGGCCGCAAGGAGGTCAATGTCCATTCCACCGAGAACTGCAATTTTCTCCCCGTATTCGCGCTGGAAATCCTGAATCGGAATGATCGCGTCCTCGAATGAATGCTTTCCATCGAGCTTCACGTCGTTGATCAAATCCTCCACTATCGGCAGGACATTTCCACACGAGTGCAGAAAATAGGGGAGACCGCGTTCGTGCGCCATTTCGGCGACACGCCTGTGCACTGGAAGAGTGTACGTGCGGAGATGTGCGGGTGCGATCATCGTACCTGTGCGGAATCCCATATCGTCTCCGGGAAACACTGCGACGAGATTGTCCAGTTGGACGAGGTGCCGGTAAAAGCCCGTCATGAGACTCCCGATTCTGTCATTCACTGCCTTCACCAGTTCGGGGTCGTCGTAGAGCGCCAGCGCAAGCCCTTCCAGCGAAAAAATCTGCGACAATTGCTCGAATGGCCCGCCGCCATGGCTCGCTATCAATCCCATGCCGTCAGGGAGATTCCTGCTCACATACTCCAAATCGAAAAAGTCACAGTCTTCCAGCCTCGGCCAGGGATACTTCTCGAAATCTCCCCAGGTGCGGATCATGCCCTGGTGCTCATCCGCCCAGGTACGCTGGTTTCCCGCGCCCCCGCACACGTCATCCGCGCGCAGGGAATGCTTGGGAAACACCAGTCCTCTTTCAATGCGGATGAAATCATACCCCATGCGATACCAGAACTCAATCGCGTTGTCCAATGCCTTCCTGCGGCTTTCCGCATCGGTTGGCACGTCCACCCACTCCCTGCCCAGTAACGACGTGGTAATGGGCTTCATGACGGACCCGTCGACAAGGTACTCAACCATCCGGGGTTTTGTTTCCTTGAAACGGCCCATCAATCCGTCAACGAAACGCTGCGCATCCGGTCGTGGATGCCGGAGTGGGATATGGCGGTACATGAGTTCCTCCAAGGGGAGCTCGGTTCGCAAAGCCAGGCAACTGCAGGGTACGAGAATCTCTTCGAGGTTGCGGGAACCGACAATAAAGTATGCGACAGGCGGAACGTAGCACCAAGAGAGAAGCTGGCACGTCCCCTCGGGTGGGCGTTTGTTTCTCCAATGTCCGCTTTGCGTTCTTGATATTGAAAGCGCGACAAGATCGGCCAGAAACTCATCCGATTGCAGCGCGGAAAGGTGCGGGATGTGCGATTTCTCTCTCATCGCGAGGAATTTCGCGGATGCGTTGATTGCGTACGGAACTGACCACTACGGCGTGCGAGACACCCCCCTGTTCTGCCACTTCATCGATCTGGAGACGTTGACGATCCCGGCCCAGAAAACTGCTGCCGAGTGGCGCGAACTGATGGCCGATTGGGAGGAGGACAGGGGGTACCTCATGTGGGGAAAAGACCGGAGCAACCTCACGTGGGCGCATCAGTCAAACCTTCTGTGGGATACGGAAACCGTTCGGCTCTTCATCAAACTCAGCGAGAGCACCGGCGACCAGCGGTACGCCGAGGCCGCCCACTCCTGCATGGCGTATTTTCTCGAACATTGTGTGAGCAGAGAAACGGGACTTTTTGCCTGGGGCGAACACGTTGCATACAACGTCCTGTCAGACCGAATTGAGGGGGAACGGCACGAATTGCAGCACGCCGACCCACTGTGGGAAGAACTCTGGCAAATCTCACCAAAGAAAGTCCAGCGCGAAATCGAGGCGATTTTCCGTTTTCACGTCGTAGACAAAACAGCTATGATCTACGACCGACACGCGCGCTTCTGGGACGGTCTGCCGGAGCGCGACCAGGCGACAATCCTCGGGTACGCCGGCACATTCGCCAAAGCCTGGGTGTTCCTGTGGACAAAAACCCGGAACCCGGAATATCTGCGTTGGGCGCGAAATCAGCTTCTGGCTTTCCAATCCAAGTCAAACGGCTCAGGTCTCTACCCTGACAACTGGACGGACTCAGACAAAAGGCAACTGCCGCGCAACTATCCCGCCCGGCCCGGACTTGCCAGAGACATGTTTGACATCTACCTGATGACCGGGATGCGCGAATGGTTGGACGACGGGTGCCGTTACCTCGAGGCATGCGTTGCGCTTCGTCACGAGGAACGCCGTCGCATGGGTACACAAGATGATCCCGTGTTCGGAAGCGATGTGGCAGCTGGAATTGCGGTCTTGATTTCCGCGTTCGACGTGACGTGTGACCGGCAGTGGCGCGATCTCGCCTTGGAATACGGCCGCGCACTCGCCGCTGAGCCAATTCCAGTTCCACTCATGGCGTCCCGGTTGGCTGAACGTATCCAGGCGTTCTGCGCCCTCCATGACGCCACCGGCGACCCGGGCTGGCTCTCCTGCGCCACCCGCGAAGCGGAATACGCCGTTGCGACGTTTGTTCATTCCAGTGGTCTCATCAAAGGAACGGCACCTGTCCGCCGTCGTGATTACTATGATGCCATCCAGGGGAGCGGCAAACTCGCTCTCGCACTTTTTTCCCTCGGCGCGGTCCTTCGGAGTGAAGGGAAAGCAGATCGCAAAAACCGGGAAGCGGTCTCGGTTTCTGGTACGATCCCACCCTCGCTGGACGTCCTGTCTCTTCCGGCGAAGCTGCCAAACCATCTCCCGACGGTTGTTCGGGCTGAGATTCGACACCCTGACGGGATACAGAAAGCGGTGCTCCACTACTCAATCGGCTACCGCGTCGGATTGGCCGACTGTACGCCGCTACGCGAGGGACCTGTGTTCCGGTTCCGCATTCCCCCTCTCGAACCATTCGAGGGAGAGGTTCGCTTCGCCGTGGAAGCCTTCTCCGGTGGGTCCCCGCAATCACGAACAATCACCGCGTGGCAGACTCTCTCTGTTCGGACCGTCGAAACCCTTGTCGCTGACCTCGCCGGCTGTGCCGCGGGAGAGCGTACTCCGGTCGACGTGGAAGGATTGCTCCCCGGCGACAGCGTCACGGTGGAAACGGAACCGTGCGAAGGTGCCGACGAACACGTCCTGCCAACACCATGGAGACGTGCTCCCTTTATGATTCGCCTGAGCGCCCCGCACCGCGAATCCGCGCGGATAGTTTTCGCTTATTCAGCTCACCACGTGGACCGGCTCGTCGAAGACACGATTCGCCCGGCGGTCCTGGACGAGAAATCCGGTGCATGGCGTATCCTTACATCCGCCAGCGTCAACACCGGCACTCGCACGATCACCAGCCAGTTCGTACATAGCGGCCTCTGGACTATCTGCGGTTTGAGCCGCGTCCGGTGGCAGGCACCGCAGCGCGAGGCAAACGCCACCGTCGGCGACATTGATGGAGACGGCAGGCTGGAAGTCGCACTCACGCAATATGCAAACGGCGAACTTCTGAACTCCGACGGCTCGTCGCGACACGTGTTCCGGCTCCAGACAAGCAACCGCCCCGTTCAGAACACATCCAGTCCCCTGATCGCCGACATCAACGCCGACGGCAGGAGCGAGATAGTGTACGGGGCCACCAGTGGCCACGTACACGCCTTTTCACCTGACGGCGTGGAGTTGTGGCGCACCCCCGTCGGCGGCGAGGTCCGCGGAGGCATTGCCGCCGCAATGTCCGAAGATGGCCGTCCCTTATGCCTCTGTGTCTCATGGCATGACGCCGGCGTCGCGCTGCTCAATCCGGACGGCTCAGTGCGCTGGCAACACTCCCTCACACCTCCCGCCGATACCACCCCTGTCGTGTGTACCCCTCACGCGGGCGGACCGTTCGTGGTCCTGGCGCATGGCGGCGGCCTCATCGCGTTCCGTTGCGCCGACGGTGAGGTGCTCTGGCAGTACCGGACCGACGGAGGCACTCCCGTGGCACCGGCCATCGGGGAGGTCTCACGAAGCGGAGAGCCGTGGATCGTAACGGGAACCCCGTCGGGAATGATCCACGTACTGGATATTCGCGGGAAAGTGCGTTCCCGCTGGGTCGTGCCCGCCGTGCACAAGGCGTATCGACCCATAATCGAGGTCGGCATGGCTTCTCTGCGGGATTCCACCACCCGCCAGTTAGTAGCCACCACGGCCGGAGGTGTCGTCGTTGCGTACGAATGCGACGGGACACCTCTCTGGCAGTTCGTAAGCAGGGAACAGGTAACCGGATTCGCCCTCGGCGTGGGAGGAAGACTCGCGTTTGCCGACGTGGACGCCGACGGACTCCATGAGGTCCTTATCGCCGAACAGGACCAGTACGTGTATTCCCTCAACGGCGATGGCTCCGTCATGTGGGAGTTTCGGGGAGCCTTTTTCTACCACTACTCGCCCGTCGTAGCGGACCTGGACGGGCAAGGCGACCTGACACTCATCACCACATCCCCCTGCCAGAACGGTACATACGCACTTCGCGCAGGGCGGCGTATCCCCGGCGCTTCGCGAACACCGTGGCCGACAATGCGGGGCAATTTCGCGCGCGCCAATTGCGCGCCGTGGCCAGAGTGATGGAGTCGTTTTTCCCAAACCGCACAAGTGTTCCACAGCAGCGGTCTTTTCGCGAAAGCTGGAGCGGTCAGGCCTCACGGTCGCTCATTCCCGATTCCTTGCGCCACCGGGCAAAAAACTCGTTCGCATCAGGGTGATTCCGAAGTGCGACGTCAATCGCCGCGATGTACTTGCGCAGGATAGCCTTCTCCCTGCCTACCCGCTGGTCCACCTGCCCGACAAGACGACGATGCAGCTCTGCCATTTCGGCGAACTGATGATACGACATCCGCGCATCGAAAGACCGCCCGCTTCTTCCGCGAAATCCGAACTGTTCCACTTGACCGTCCACCCGCTTTGTCTACCTTCAACATTGTCTGATTCAACACCGCTTCTCGCTCGTACGTTCAGTCTTCCCCCTAACTGCCTGAGAGGACCGGCAATTCCATGCATTACTTCTCCTACGCAAATGAAGTTCTCCGCGGCGAGGAAGTCGACCTGCGGGATATCGCAGAATCCGTCGGCACACCGTGCTATGTGTACAGCCACCGAACCCTTCTTCAGCACGCGCATGTTCTGGACGCCGCATGGGGAGAACGTGAGCACCTCACCTGCTACTCCGTCAAGGCATGTTCCAACATCGCCATTTTGCGTCTTTTTGCGCAAATGGGGCTGGGTGCTGATATCGTTTCCGGTGGTGAGCTCTACCGAGCCTTACTGGCAGGGTTTCCGCCCGACAAAATCGTCTACAGCGGGGTCGGCAAAACCAACGAGGAGATGCATGCGGCGCTCCGCGCCGGCATTTTCTGCTTCAATGTGGAATCGGAGGCCGAACTCGTCGAGCTTAATCGTGTCGCGCAGCGGGAGCACCGTCGCGCAAGAATCTCGTTACGCATTAATCCCGAAATCGATCCCAAAACCCATCCAAAAACCGCCACAGGGCTGAAAACAGCGAAATTCGGCGTGCCCCACAGCAGAGCGGTCGAAACATACCGACGGGCATCTGAACTTGAGTGGCTCGAGGTTATCGGGATTGATGCGCACATCGGATCGCCGATTATGAGCGTGCAGCCTTTCGTGGACGCCGCGGAGCGTCTCGTGGACCTCGTTGGTCATATCCGTGCTCAAGGCATCGACCTCAAATGGATCGACATCGGAGGAGGACTCGGCATCACATACGACGTCGAGGATCCCCCGACTCCCAAAGAATGGGCAACCGCGGTTGGTGATGTTCTGAACGACGCGGGGCTCGGCATTATCACGGAACCGGGAAGGTCTATCGTCGGGAACGCTGCGGTGCTTCTTACGAAGGTCCTGTATCTGAAGCGAAACGAAGACAAGAATTTCGTCGTGGTCGACGCCGCGATGAACGACCTCATCCGCCCGAGTTTCTACGATTCATTCCACCGTATTCAACCGGTGGTTCAACGCGGAACCGAGCCTTTCGTGGCCGACGTGGTCGGCCCCGTGTGCGAATCCGGAGATTTCCTGGCCCGAAATCGCTCGATCCCGCGACCGGAGCAGGGGGATATTCTGGCGGTCATGAGTGCCGGCGCATACGGGTTTGCAATGTCGTCGACATATAACTCCCGCCGGCGCGCGGCGGAAGTCATGGTGAAAGGCGATACCTGGCAGGTAGTCCGTGACAGGGAAACCTGCGAGGACCTGGTTCGTGGCGAACGCTTTTTCACCCTCTGACGCCAAGAGCCATACCGTGAACGCCGTGGACATGACGGAAGCAGACCTGCTCAAAACACTGGTCGGCACTCTCCCTCCCTGCGGCGCGGACGTCGTAGTCGGAGTTGGCGACGATTGCGCAGTGCTTCGCGCTGACGGCGAAACGGTACAGGTTCTCACCACTGATGCCCTCATCGAAGGGGTGGATTTCGTCGCCGGGCCGGGGTTTTCATTCGAAAGTCTCGGGCACAAAGCGCTCGCCGTCAATCTCAGCGATATTGCGGCGATGGGCGCCACCCCGCGGCATGCCCTTGTCACGCTCTGCATACCCGAACGCTATGGCCGGAAAGAGATGACGGAACTGTACTACGGGTTATCGCGTCTCGCGAGCCGCTACGACGTTGGAGTGATCGGAGGCGACCTGTCGTCCTCAAGGACCGACTTCATGGTCAGCATCACGCTCCTCGGAGTCGCGTCCAGATCGGAGATTCTCCTCCGGAGTGGCGCGCGGCCCGGCGACGTGGCGATGCTTTTTGGCAGGATAGGTGATTCCGGCGCCGGACTGGATATCACACGCGGAGCACACTCTCCGTCCGAAGCAGTTTTGCTCGAACGGCACTTCCGCCCTGAGCCCTTGGTTGACGAGGGGAGATGGCTCGCCACCCATCCAGGTAACAACGTCCATGCTTTGATTGACGTCTCCGATGGCCTTGCTTCGGACGCGCGTCACATCTGCGAGGCGAGCGGGGTGGGTGTGCGTATTGATTATGCTGCCCTGCCGGTTTCAGATGAACTGGCGGAATTTTCGCGTTGCACGGGACGGGAGCTCGACCGCTATCTTCTCCGCGCCGGTGAGGATTACGCACTTTTGGCGGCAGTGGACGCATCGGCTGCCGGTGAAATCGCCGGACGTTTCCGCAGCACATTTCCCCGGACACCGGTCACCACTGTCGGATCATTTTGCCGAGGGAACCGCGTCGAAATCCGCTGGGCGAACGGTGCCGTTTCGGAATTGGCGGGAGGTTTTGATCATTTTGCGCGGCAGTGAAGGAGGTCTCCATGCCTGACCAGAAAATCGACGTGGTACGCATGAGCTTCGAGGAAGAACGCGCGTCGGCTTATCTGTACCGAGCGATGGAATCCGTCGAAACGGGGGCCGCAGCAGCCATGTTCGCCAAACTCCGGAAGGCTTCCGAGGCCCAGTCGGAGATCTGGGCGGAACAGCTCAGTTCAATGGGTGCCGCCGTACCCGCGTTCCGGCCCTCGCTTCGCGCGCGGGTCGTGCGTTGGTTGCTGTTTCGGTTGGGGCCGCGCCGTATGCTTCCCGTGCTCGCGGGGATGAAAGTCCGCGGCCTTTCTATTTACAGCACCAGAGGTGCGGCTGCCGCCACGGTGGAGGAGGCGCTCGCCTCCCCCTCCACCACAGGCGAGAAATGGCACCGCGCCGCACAGGGAGGCGGCGCTTTGCGCGCAGCCGTGTTTGGTATGAACGACGGGCTTGTGTCCAATGCCAGCCTCATCATCGGAGTAGCAGGGGGAGCGGCGGATCAGCCCGAAGTGGTCCTGCTTGCCGGAGTCGCCGGTCTTATTGCCGGAGGTTTTTCGATGGCCGCAGGGGAGTACATTTCCGTCGCCACGCAAAAGGAGCTCTACGAACACCAGATTGCCCTGGAAAAAGCGGAAATGGCGGTCTTTCCCGAGGAGGAAATCGAGGAACTCGCCATGGTCTACGAAACGAAGGGGTTGCCTAGGGATCAGGCCGTGGCCGTCGCGACAAGAATCGTGAACGATCCCGTCAACGGGCTCGATACGTTGGCCAGAGAGGAACTCGGGCTCGATCCGGCGGGATTGTCATCACCGGTTGCAGCCGCCTCCGCCTCCTTCGCCGCGTTCGCGGTGGGTGCGCTCATTCCGCTGATGCCGTATCTCGTCACCCGGGCACCGGCGACACTTTCGCTCACTGTCGTGGTAACCGAGGTTGCGCTTCTCCTGGTTGGGGCTGTGATGAGCCTCTTCACCGGGCGCAACATGCTCTGGAGCGCCCTCAGGATGGCGCTGATCGGATCGGCAGCGGCAGCCATTACGTTCGCGATCGGGCGCCTGCTTGGTGTCAGTATCTCATAGCGTCGCACACCTCGCGGGTTCCTCAGAGAGAAAGGCATTGCATGAAATGGGAGATGGTCGTCAACCCGGATACGATCGTCGGCGAGGCTCACGCATCGACACTCGTCGAAAGCCCCGGGGGTGATCTCCTCTGCGCGTGGTTCGGCGGCGCACCGGAAGGATCGCCCGACACCGCGATCTGGATGTCTCGACGAACGAGTTCAGGATGGTCGCCGGCTTCTGTGATCGCCGACGAGCCGGGCGTGCCGTGTTTCAACCCCGTCTTCTTCCGACACGGGTCAACGATTTGGGTGTACTTCAAGGCCGGGAAAGAAGTGGAAAAGTGGAGCGGCTTTCGGACCAGATCCGAGGACGGAGGGTATACGTGGTCCGCACCGGAGATTCTGCCGGCAGGCCTGTTCGGCCCGATCAAGAACAAGGGCATCAGGCTCCACAACGGCATGATCGCGTTCCCGAGTTCCGCGGAAAGCTATCGCGCGTGGACAGGGTGGGTGTACCTTCACGACCCCGATTCTGATATCTGGAAAGTGCGCGGCCCCCTCGCCCACCCGGATAACCCCTGGGGAGTCATCCAGCCTACGCTCTGGGAGGTGACGCCGGGCCACATACGCGCCTTGCTCAGGTCCCGGAAGGAAATCGGCCGTGTGTGCGTATCGGATTCCTTTGACAGCGGCGAAACCTGGACGCCGGCGCGGCCTTCAACCCTCCCTAATCCAAACAGCGGAATCGACGCGGTCAAACTGGCTGACGGGAGAGTGGTTCTTGCCTACAACCACACTGACCCCTCACCTCGCCTGCCGGCTGCAACCGATAACATGCTCCCGAACACCCCCCTCCTCGGCGGCAGACATGAAATTCACCTTGCGATATCTGAAGACGGTGGGGACACGTGGTCCCCACCGTGGGAAATGGAAGCCGGCGGTGCGGAGTTCTCATACCCCGCGATAATCCAGTCAGGCGACAGCCTTGTTCACGTCACGTACACCTGGAACCGCAAAGGAATCCGTTACGGCGCGTTCACGCCCACGGAAATCAGCCTCATCCGCGCCGGCACCTTTCCGCGGCCACCATCGTAAAGAGCAACCTATGCGCGGTATGACCGGGCACGAGCATTCCGACGTGGGAGAAGAATCCCGCCGGCAGCTGGATCCCATCGAAAGGAGGGCCCTTCTGCTTCTTGCCGGTCGCGTCGAAGACATGGTCCCTCTCGTCGATATCACGAGTGATTTGGCTGGCCTTCCGAATCATCTCCGGGGACAATGGTTCGATCGGAAATTGCTGACGCCCTCCCAGGCCTCCGCATGGGAGGAAGCTCTCAAACAGGTGAGGCGTGCAGTGCGGTCCCTTTTCCGCAAACGCTTTATCGACGTAGGGAGAGAAGATCACTTTCCCGAGGGCTTCTGCCGGCACCACGCGGAGGTCATCCGGGCGCTGCAAAACCATCCGGCATGGAAGGGCGATTCAGACATCTCGAAACGCTCTGTCGCAGGAATTGAAAGCGAGATCCGCGCTCGCATGCCCTGGGCGGAAGCGCGGGACCTCACCGCCGTCCAGAAGCAGATGGGCGGTCCCGTAGACATTATCGGCATCACGTCGTCCGGCCGAGCGGAACTCACCTCCAACCCCGGTCAATCCCTTGCTGGTCCTCAGCCTTTCTGACATCAGCGTGCCGTTCGGCGAATCGGAAGACGTCTTGCGCGACCTTTGCGCTGCCAGACTCGGTGTTCCGGCGGCCGAACTCGGGAACTTGCGAGTGCGCCGCCGTGCGCTCGACGCCCGGCACTCCTCACGCCTGCGGTATGTGTACACCATTGAAGTCGAAGCCCCGCTGACACAGGAGCAGGCCCAACGGATTTCTGGCGCGAAAGTCGTGGGTTCGACGCTCGCACGACGCGTCGAATTCGGCACCCGCAGACTTGTGGAAAGGCCCGTGGTGGTCGGCGCGGGGCCGGCAGGTTTGTTCGCCGCCTGGAAATTGGCAGAGAACGGGTACCGACCAATTCTGATCGAGCGCGGCAAACCTGTGGAGGCGCGCAGGACGGATACGACCGGTTTCTGGAAATACGGAAGACTCAACCCCGATTCGAACGTCTTGTTCGGTGAGGGCGGCGCCGGGGCCTTCTCGGACGGGAAGCTGACGTCAAGATCGAAGGACTGGCGGCGCGACGACGTTCTTGATCGCCTCGCGCGCTGCGGAGCGGGTGATTCCGTTCGTTATGAAGCGCGTCCGCACGTGGGAACCGACAGGCTCTTTTACGTGCTGAAGCAAATGCGCGCCACGTTGCGCGCGCTGGAAACGGAAATCCTGTTTGAAACCCGGGTGGAGGACATTCTCATTGACCGGGAGATGGTTCTGGGAGTGCGTTGTGCGCCAGAAGTGGTCATCCCGACGAACGCGCTGATTTTGGCATGTGGTCACAGCGCCCGCGATACCTATCATGCGCTTCGGGCACGCGGCGTTGCGTTGGAACAGAAGTCGTTCGCAATGGGGATTCGCGTCCAACACCGGCAGGAGATTATTGACAGGGCGCAATACGGCCGCCGGGTGGCTTCACATGAAGGGAGAGACCGGTCGCTCCAGCCTGCCGAATACGTGCTGCGATGCCCGAAGACGAGCACAGGAAGATCGGTTTTCTCGTTCTGTGTGTGCCCCGGCGGCGCCGTCATCCCGTGTGCGTCCGAACCCGGGGGGCTGTTCTGCAACGGTATGAGCGGTAGAAACCGGGGCGGCAGATTCGCCAATGGAGCGATTGTCGCACAGGTCCCGACCACGGACTTCGCCTCAACGGATCCCCTGTCGGGCATCGACTTCCAGCGACACTGGGAAGTGGCGGCATTTGAATCCACCGGAGGAACGTATGCCCTGCCGATGATGCCTCTGGTTTCTTTCGTCCAGGGCTCATCGCCTCCCCGGCGCGTTCAGGGCTTGGCGAAAGGTCTTTTCCCGCGCGCTGATCTCGTCGACCTCACGTCCCTGCTTCCGCCCTCTGTCGTTCAGGCGGTCAGAGAAGCGTCGCATGAGTTTTCGAAAACTATTCGCGGCTGGTTGACCCCCGACGCCGTCGCGTTCGGGATCGAAACACGAACCAGCTCGCCCGTTCGCATCCTTCGCAGAGAGGACGGGCAGTCAGAAAACGTCACCGGGCTGTTCCCGGCAGGGGAAGGCGCCGGGTATGCCGGCGGCATCGTCAGCGCCGCCGTGGATGGCATGCGGGCGGCGGAGCACCTCATGGCGATCTTCGCCCCTCCCTCCTGATCTACTCGCGCGCTTGCTTGGTCCACCGTTCTTGCACCGGAACGTAATTTGCACGTTATCCAGTCTGGAAGCGACTGGTACGCGGCACATGCACCCCAAGAATCTGGACCGCCCGTTGGCCCTCTCCCCGCGTCCGGTCACGCAGAAAGCTAGATGAACAAAGTTTCATCATTGCTTCAGTTCCCCTTCATATTGCCGGGATAGATTTTCTGGGGTAAGAAGGAGAACTCGCAGGTGATTTCGGAAATACGGGCACAACTGCGGATTTCGCGGCCTCCCGAAGCCGGGTTCGCCGTCCGTGGCTTTTCCAGCGAAAGGGGAGTTCCCGTGCGCGTACTCCTCGTGGAAGACGATTCCCGAATCGCCCATTTCATTCAAAAGGGCCTGACGGAAAGCGGGTACGTGGTAGATCTCGTGGCCGACGGC
>Ga0116178_10000499_pt1 | contig 35449 bp, 29 predicted proteins | sample AD_STIC12_MetaG_FD_89880 | JGI IMG/M metagenome (GOLD analysis project Ga0116178, IMG submission 89880) | Active sludge microbial communities of municipal wastewater-treating anaerobic digesters from USA - AD_STIC12_MetaG | ecosystem: Engineered > Bioreactor > Anaerobic > Digestate | place: USA...
ACCTACACGAGGCAGGATCTTGACAATTTCTGGCGTCAGACCCGGAGGTACTGGGAGTGCCGGGCATTCCATCGCATTAATTGGCCGCTTGCGACGTGGTACGCTGTCCGGGACGCCGTGCTCAGCCTCCGCTTCGCCCTTCATATGGCACTTCGTCTGCAATGAGAACGCTCGCGCGGCGCGTGTCAGAAGCGTTCCTTGACGCCGTCTGGCCGCCCGCGTGTCCGCTGTGCCATAGCCCTTTGGAAACCGCTCAACGATTGTGCGCGTCCTGCGCGAACCAGCTGGCTCCGTTGCGGGACCGCTGCGAGCGGTGCTCTTATCCTGTCCCGTGCCGCTCGTGCGCGAATTTGCCTCCGCCTCTGACCGCATTGATCGCGGCCGCAGAGTACACGCGAGCAAGGGAACTCGTGTTTGCTTACAAGTATGGGCGTAATCGATCCATCGGGCGCTTTCTCGCAGGCGCGCTGGCAGAAGCGGTCCGACAGAACCCGTACGCGCAGAGCGCCGATGCGATAGCCGCCGTTCCGCTACACCGGGCGCGTGAACGAGAGCGCGCGTTCAATCAATCCGATTTGCTCGCGACGGCCGTGGCGGCCGCACTCGGAAAGCCCTTGGCAAGCGCCGCCCTCGCACGTACGAGAGCCACTCCCCGGCAGGCAACGATCCAATCCCGCGCGGAACGCATGGCGAACGTCCGGGGTGCATTTGTCGTGAAGGACCCGAGACCTTTGCGAGGGAAAGCGGTTCTTCTCGTGGACGATGTCATCACTACCGGGGCGACAGTCTGCGCCCTGTCGGAAGCAGTGTTGGCAGCGGGTGCTCTTGCAGTCAGTGCGGCGGCGGTTGCACACCCGTTCGCGCCCGGGCCGATAGAGACTTACGATCCGGAGATCTGGACGGTGTGAGAGTCACCACCGCGTCGGGGATGTTTCTGGCGGCAACAGGCATTCGAGGGATGGTAGCGCGTACGGGAGTCGAACCCGTGTTTCCGGCGTGAGAGGCCAGCGTCCTGGGCCACTAGACGAACGCGCCAAAACGGAAGAGTAATAAATTTAACGCCAAACCCGGCGTTTGCCAAAAGCCGCGGGCCGCCGCGGACGCGAATTCCGACTGAACCAGAACTGGTGGTCTCCGTGTCGCAGAAATACCGATCGGTACCGACAGGCGGTTGAGTCTCCGTCAACCACAGGAACTTAACAACGCTAATGAGCGCTTCCGCAGTATCCTTCGCATGTATGGTCGATTCCGACGAGGCAGAAAAACAGGCAGCAGCGCTCTCACGCAGCATTCGCGACTTCGGCGGTGCGCTCCGTGCGAGCCAGATAATCACTGTAAGGCCGAAGACATCGCGCCCGTCCCGCACATGGAACACTCTCAAAGACGACTTGCAGGTGATTGAGAAAGTGTTCACGATGGAGGAGGAGTTGACGACCCTGCCCTTCGCCGCAAAGGCGGTCGCGGCGGGGCATGCGGAATCGCTGGCAGCAGAAAACGGTGACCTGCTGGTGTGGATGGACAGTGGCTCACTTGTTCTTAAAGAGCCTGCGGAGTTGTTGCTGGACGATGACCACGTCCTGGGCTGCTCGCCTGTCGACCACATGCTGATCGGGTCACCGTTCTCGGAGCCGGTGGATACCTTCTGGGAGCACATATACCGAGCCTGTGGGGTAAGTCATAGTTCTGTGTTCCCGGTTACAACCGTCGTGGACCGGCGTGAGATCCGCGCCTACTTCAACGCGGGACTCCTTGTGGTGAAACCGCAGCGGGGAATCCTGCGTGCGTGGGGAGAGAACATCCGAACGATCTGCAACGGCGCGGACATGAAAGGGTTGCTTAACGGGAACCCGCTGCACCGGGTCTTTCTCCACCAGGCAGCACTTGCGGCCACGATTCTTGCGCGGGTGGATCGTAGCGAGATCCTGTTGTTCCCGCCTCGGATAAACTACCCTCTGCACATGCACGCGGACCATCCCGCGAATCGAGCGACGAAAACGTTGGACGACGTTGTTACGTGCCGTTACGAAGGGTTTTTCGCGCATGGGGACTGGGCCAGAACCATCCCGGCGAGCAACGCGTTGCAGGCCTGGATCAGAACACACCTGTATCCGGCCAATTCCTGACGCCATCGGGAGTCACGGGGAGGGCTTACAGCCGCAGAAATTGCAGAGCGCAACTGCTCTCGTTTCACATACCGAACGCTTGTGCGAACGGTTCCTTCTCACTGGGGGAAAATCGGGACGTACGATTGGGCCTTTCTCTTCAGGTATGCTCTCTCGTCTTCTGAGAGAGGCGCCGTGTTGTCCGCAAGCCGTATCGCTAGGTGGAGCATTTTGGCATCCCCCGGCGGAATGCACGCGGTGATGCCCTCAGACCAGGCGAAACGCAGCCCGAGGCTTGCAACCGGCGGGTCGTCTTCAGGCTGATACCAGCACGCAGGGTACTCGTCTCGACGCGAATTCTCCGGCCATTTCTGGCGAGCCATCGCTTTGATCGCCAGAATTCCCATCCCGCGTTCTCTGGCCGCGCGAACGAGGCGAGCACCAAATTCTGTGTCGGACCAGCAGACCCAGTTCACCGGGAACATCACCGTGTCAAACTGATAGCGCTCCAAGAGCGCAAGCGCAGCTTCTTCGGAGTGCGCGGAAAAACCAACCAGACGGGCCTTCCCTTCCGTTTTCGCCCGTTGGATAGTCTCGATCGCTCCATTCGGGGCAAAAATGGTCTCCACTTCCTGCATACTTGTCACGCCGTGCAATTGATACACGTCAAAATGGTCCGTATGCAGCCGTCGAAGCGAACGCTCGAGTTCGCGTTGAGCTCCGTCTCGTGTGCGTTCTGTTGTTTTGCACGCGAGGAAGATGGCTTCGCGTTTGCCCCGCAACGCGGGTCCCAGGCGTTCCTCAGAATCCCCATATGTCGGGGCGACGTCGAAGTAGGTAACGCCCGAATCCAACGCAAAGTTGACCAACTTGTCCGCTTCAGCCTGTGTCTTGCCGGCAGCGACTATTCCCCCGAATCCGATAACTGACAGCTTCATTCCAGTTCTGCCAAGGGTTCTCGTTTCCATTTGAAGCGGCCTCCAGACCACAACTGCAACTACTCATCATTTCTCGTAATGATCGTCCTCATGGAATATGGTCACGCTGCTCTACGTGCGCAATCAACCGTCGAGAACGCAGGGACGCGGGAAAAACGAAGAACGGCACAGGCGAACTACCACACCCGTGCCGTCCAAGAAGTACCCCCAGAAGGACTTGAACCTTCAACCAACGGATTAAGAGTCCGCTGCTCTACCATTGAGCTATGGAGGCAAGAAGCAAACTACAAAACCTAAATATCAGTATTCGTCGCCCTCCCGGTCAAGAGCAAACGTCGTGTGCAGCGCTTTCACGGCAGTTTCTGCCTGTGCTTCGCGGACTATGCACGATATCTTGATCTCGGAGGTACTGATCATCTCGATATTAATCCCATGGCAGGCAAGAGTATCAAACATCTTCGCCGCGACACCTGTGTGCGAGCGCATACCTATGCCAACGAGCGAGATTTTTGCTATCTCCTCGTCCGCAACGATCTCTCTTGCCCCGATATCGCGCTGGATCAACAGACATGAGTCCATCGCCTTTTTCAGATCGGGACGGGTTACGGTGAAGGAGAGATCGGTGATGCCGTCCTCGGAAACGTTCTGGACGATCATGTCCACGTTGATCCCGGCCTGCGCCATGCGATTGAAAAGCGTTGCGGCGACGCCCGGACGGTCAGTGACACCTCGGACGGTGATTTTCGCTTCAGTCATGTCGTACGCGATGCCTCGAACAACTACGGCTTCCATAGCGGTATCTGCCTCCCGAATAACCGTTCCCGGTGCTTCACTGAATGATGAACGAACGTGGATTACGGTTCCGTGCTTCTTCGCATATTCAATCGACCTTGCCTGCATAACCTGGGCACCCATGCTGGCAAGTTCGAGCATCTCTTCGTACGAGATGGCGCGGATTTTCCGGGCATCTTTCACGAGTCGTGGGTTCGTGGTATACACCCCGTCCACGTCGGTGTAGATCTCACAGGCGTCCGCTTTCAATGCGCATGCCAGCGCGACGGCGGAAAGGTCACTTCCTCCCCTGCCAAGAGCGGTCTCGTCGCCATCCTCCGTCACACCCTGATACCCTGTAACGACGGCGACGGATCCTTCGCGCAAGGCCTCACGGATACGAGTGGCCTCTATGCGGCGGATTTTCGCCCGCAGGGGCGACCCCGAGTCTGTCACGATTCCCGCCTGCCAGCCGGTGAAGGCGCGCGCCGGCTGCCCGAGTTCGTTGAGCGCTATCGCCAGCAGGGCTGCAGAAACGCGTTCCCCTGTGATCATAAGAATGGCCATTTCCCGCTCTGCCGGCTCTCCGGATATTTTGGCGGCCATGCTTTCCAGCTCATCGGTCGCATCGCCCATCGCGGAAACGACCACCACCACGTCGTTTCCCTCTTTCTTCGTCGCGAGGATCCGGCGCGCAACGCGTGTGATTAATTCCGGCGTTGCTACCGACGTTCCGCCGAACTTCATTACGATCAATCCCATAGCAGCTTTCCGTCTTTGTTATGGGTTGGAGTGACGTTTCCGCGCCTCCACGGCGCGGTCAAGAAGGTCCAATACAGCATGTATGTTCGCAGACGACCGTGCCGGCGCCTCGGCTATTGTGATTGCCCGTTCAGGGTCCTTCAGGCCATGTCCTGTAAGAATACACACGACACATGCGCCTTTCGGAAAGAAACCTTTCCGCGACAACTTGGCAACGCCTGCCACGCTCGCGGCTGATGCCGGTTCCGCGAAAACCCCTTCGTAACTCGCCAGCAGTTTTTGCGCATGAGTGATTTCGTCGTCGGTCACTTCTTCTATCAGTCCGCCGGACTCATCCCGCGCCGCAACGGCACTTTTCCAGCTGGCAGGGTCGCCGATTTTGATCGCAGTCGCGATGGTCTCCGGTTTGTCAATCCTCATTCCTCGGACGATGGGTGCAGACCCCGCCGCCTGAAACCCGATCATCCTGGGGAGTCGATCGATCAACCCGTTGTAGAAAAACTCCCGGTACCCCTTCCAGTACGCGGTGATGTTGCCCGCATTCCCAACAGGAAGAGCGTGGTAGTCAGGAGGCCGCCCTCCGAGCTGCTGACAGATTTCGAAAGAGCCGGTTTTCTGACCTTCTATCCGGTAGGGGTTGATCGAATTCACGATTGCAACGGGACGCTCTTCCGCAAGGGCTCTTACCAAACGCAGGCAATCGTCGAAATTGCCGTCGATTTGTATAACGACCGCGCCGTGCATCATTGCCTGGGCGAGTTTGCCCTGAGCGATATTGCCGCGAGGTATGAGGACCGTGGAGATCATTCCGGCCCGCGAGGCGTACGCCGCCGCTGATGCGCTTGTGTTACCAGTCGAAGCGCACACCACGATTTCCGCGCCTTCCTCCGCTGCTTTCGATATTGCAAGGGTCATGCCCCGGTCTTTGAAGGAACCGGTGGGGTTCATTCCCTCGAACTTGAAGTAGAGTTCGATGTCAACGCCAAATAACCGCGGCAAGGCTACCGCGGGAATCAACGGCGTATTGCCTTCAAGCAGCGTAATGACGGGCGTGTCCGCGGTGACTGGCAGATATCGTTTGTATCTCTGGATGATGCCCGGCCACGCCGCGGTATGCGGACTTTCAATGTCAATTTCCAAGATCACTCCAGTTCTTCCACGCGAATTCGTTGAATGGGCCCGCGGACAACATTCAGCGTCGAAAGGCGTCGCAACGCCCTTTCAATTGAAGCCTCGCTGGCTTCGTGTGTCATGATTACCAGTGGCACGGTATCCGAAGCCGCACGTCCCTTCTGAATTACCGATTCGATACTGATGTTTTCTTCTGCGAACAATCGTGCAATGTCGGCAAGCACCCCCGCCCGATCGAAAACCTCCAGCCGGACATAATGCCTCAGAAAGAGCTCTTCCGCGGGTACGAGTTGAACGCCAGAAGCGGACGCGAGAAGGGGTGCGACGCGACACGTCGGAGCGCCTGAATGGATTCGCGAAGCCAGATCAATGACGTCGGAAACAACAACTGTCGCTGTCGGCCTTTGCCCGGCTCCTTTCCCGTAAAAGACCTGCGTTCCGAATTCCTCACCAACCACCTCTATCGCGTTGTACTCGAATTTGACGTTCGCCATCAGACCGGATAGCGGGATCATGGCAGGATGAACGCGCGCCTCGATCCTCCCTTCACGCTCTTTGGCGATGGCGAGCAGTTTGATTCGGTATCCAAGTTCCTGCGCGAACGAGATATCCATGGGTGTTATTCGCTCAATACCCTCGCAAAGAACATCTTCGGGCGAAAGAGAAGCGCCGAACGCGAGCCGCGCAAGGATGACAAGTTTCTGCAGCGAATCCTTCCCCGATACATCGGCCACAGGATTGCGCTCGGCAAAACCAAGTTGTTGAGCAGCTCTCAGCATTGCATCGTACGACGCCCCATCGTCTGTCATTCTCGTGAGGATGTAATTCGTGGTGCCGTTAAGGATGCCGTAGATCGAGCGGATGGCACTCGTACCAAGGCTTTCCCTGAGAGCGCGGATAATCGGGATGCTGCCGCCAACCGCTGCTTCAAACAAAACATCCACGCCGCGCTTCTGCGCCGCGCGGAAAATCTCCTCTCCATGTGCCGAGAGAAGGGCCTTGTTGGCCGTCACCACATGTTTGCCATGTTCGATTGCCGTAAGCACAAACGTGCGCGCTGGTTCGATTCCTCCCACCAGTTCGACGACGATGTCGATTTCGGGTTCTTCCAGCACGGCACTGACGTCTTCGGTCAGAATGCCTGATGGAAGATCAATCCCCCGATCTGAAAGGTCCTTGTCAGCAATCCTCTTCAGTGAGACCGGCCCGCAATCCCCCGCGAAAACCTTGCTCCGTTTCTCAAGCAGGAGACGCGCGACGCCGACTCCAATGGTTCCAAGACCTACCAAACCGACTTGAACACTACCCGCCATGGAGGTGCCTTCTTGAATTAGACCGCGGAAGCGCATAAATAACGTGAAAAACGTTATAAACGTACCACTCCGCTCCTCGGGGGGTCAAGGCGGGGCGGGCCGAAAGGATCGCCGCTCGAAGCAACTGAGATACTCTTGACCGATTCAATCACTTACGCGTATCATCAACGAGCGAAACTCGATTCCAGATCGAGCCTTTCTGCTTGCGGGCAAGACGCAACGAAACGAGACCGACCTCATGGCCGTCAAAAACACGGTGCTGGTAGCTCATCACGACAGCGCAACGCGGGAGCTTTTCCGGGAAGCGCTTGACAAAGAAGTGTTCGACACCGTTACCACTGACAAGGGCACCGAGGCAAGGGAGCTTTTCGAAACGCTTGGCGACCGTTTGGATGCGCTTGTACTGGATTCGCACCTGCCGGATGTCGACCCGTACGAGTTGCTGGCGGAGTTTCGAAAAGGCGCCTCTGACGCCGAAATCATCGTTGTCGTCGACGAAGGGAACGACGATGCCTCGTCTAGAGCATTGGAGGCAGGGGCGTTCGATTTTCTGGCGCAACCCTTCAGCAAACTGGCGGCCCAGCAGATGGTGCGAAATGCAGTGGAGCGCCGCAGATGCAGGAGACTCACCGCCGATCTTTCAAGCACCAAACGCAGCCTTGAGGTGGAACTCACCGCAAAATCGTTCCAAATCGACCAGGTGCGTGAACTGGTAAACTTCAGCAGACTTGTGAACGAGCATCTGCGATTGGACGCCATTCTCGACATCACCTTTGAACGACTTCCCGAACTGGTGAACGCGGAAACATTCAGCCTTTTCCTGTACGAACCCTCGCGAAACGAATTTCATCTCGCGATTACGAACCGCCCCAATCTCGATCCGCGCGAACCTATAATCGTCAAGGAAGAAAACAGCCCGATAATGAAACGCGCAATTGAGACCCACCAGGTACTGTTCATTGACGATGTCCTGAAGAGTGGTCTCTTGCCAGACGAACAGGCAAGAACGGCAAAAAGCCGGCATTACAAGAAAAAGCACTCAGTGTGCCTGCCGCTCAAAGTTGAAGACCGCCCGATCGGTGTGCTGAATCTCAACGACTTCCGTTCCGAGGAACAGATTCAAGATTACATTAATATCGCGGTTCTGGCAGCGGCGTTTCTTGCACCGGTGATTTCGAACGCCCGGCTTTATGAACAAGTCGAGGAAACGGCGAATCGCGATGGACTGACGCAGTTGTACAATCGGGCTTTTTTCGACAGAAATCTCGGCGAAAACTTCAGGCGTGCAGCTCGTTACGGGCGACCTCTTTCGTTGTTGTTTCTGGACATTGACCATTTCAAGCAGCTTAACGACACGCACGGCCATCAAGCCGGGGACATGGTCCTTCGCCGTGTTGCGGCCCGCCTTATCGACAATTCGCGCAAAGGGATCGACGTTGCTGCTCGTTATGGTGGAGAGGAAATGGTTCTTATTGGCCCCGAAACGCCGGCGGATGGCATCAGGATCGTGGCCGAGCGTATCAGGCAGGACATTGAGGCGATGCGGGTGAAATTCCGCAACGAAACCGGAGAAAAGACGTTGTCCGTCACTGTAAGTATCGGGACGGCCACCTATCTTCCGGGTGTGTCCGATTACCCGAACGAACGTGCTCTCACGGAAGCGGCGGACAGCGCCATGTATCAGGCGAAGCATTCAGGGCGCAACCGCTGCAGCCACCATATTGGGTAACACGTCCCGCGATGGACGAAGGAGCGTGTCGAATGAGGAACGGATTGCTGAGTGCCTTTCTCGTCGTCGGGCTGGCCTGTGACGTGATCGCTCAGGGCGGGTACATCCCTGTCATATATGCGGCGAACAAAGAGTATGGAGTGAGTGGCAGCTACGCAAAACAGAAAGACGCAGCGGATAACGGCGTATCGGACCTGACACTGGTGGGCCACTGGGGGATCATGATGCCTCTCGGGCTGCAACCGGAACTGGAAGCGGGGTGGCGCAAATCAACAACAGACGTTCCGGATTTCCAGGCACGGGATTACACGTTGGCGGGAAACGTCCTTTGGAATCTGAGCCCATTCAATTCCCTTTCTTTCTTCGGTCTCGCCGGTTACGGGTACATAGGAGCGAAGACGGAAACAAAAGTTGGGACGGTTACCACAACGCTGACGGACAACCGGTGGTTTTCTCAGTTTGGCGGAGGGGTGAAATGGCTTCTCGTGCCAAACGCCGGGATTCGTCTGGATTACCGCTACCAGAACGGGGCGACGCTGAATGCCGCGGGAAATAAGCAAAGCCGCCACGTGCTACTTCTCGGCATTTCTGTTTTCCAGTAAACGGCTGGTCCGCCCGTCCCGAAAGTAGAACGCTACCGCGTAATCGCACAACGTACGCGTCCGTTCCCTGTGATCGAGTAGAACGAAATGCGAAATCCCCCGCCGCAAGAACGCCACGCGGCTGTACTTTCAACCCGATTGCTTCTTCGAGATGCGGTCCGCGCATACCTGCGTTTTCTGCCTGTCTCCGCGGCAGTTATGACGGTCCGCCTTGTCCCTTTCTACGTTCTCTTCTGGTTTCTTACTCCGGGCACCGACGCGACGCATGCAGTCATGGAAACGGCAGTGGCGGTTCCCTGCGTCGCAGCCCTTGTCAGGATCGTGTGGAACGGAAGCGACGAAGCTCATCCTCGCTTCGCAGATTCCCTTCTCGGAGCGTCTCCAGTCGCGACTTTGAAGCTGCTGGTGACGAACCTTTTTCTGCTCACAGTTGCACTTATGGTGGCGCAATACAGCCCCCAGTGGTTCCTCGGATTCATCATCGTGTGGACATGGGCGGCACTTGTGACGGACCAGGTCGTGCTGATTGAAGGGAAAATGATGATCACGGCAATCGCTCGTTCGTACAGCATCGTGCGACGCGCGTGGAAACCATCCCTTCTGGGCCTTGTGGCGGTTCTTTTGCCCGAAGCGCTCAATCTGACAATCACCGAGTTCGTCCCGGAGGCACTCAAAAAGGAGTTGCTGACTCGCGGAGTTACTCTCCTTTTCCTCCCGTTTTCGACTACAGTGTTGACACTCCTGTACGAACGCACAGAGTCGCTGGCGGCGCCTCCAGTTGACCGTTGACGAAAAGGATCAAAGGACTTGAACTATTCTGTCGTGGACCTGACGAGGGCACTGGTCGCGATTCCGAGCGAAAGCCTGCGATCCAACCTCCCCGTAATGGAGGAACTCTGTGCATTTCTGTATTCGCACGGCTTCCGCATCACCAGATACCCGCAGAACGGACCCGAAAAAATCAACCTGATCGCAGAACGCGGAAACGGAACTCGTCGTCTCGTGTTCTCCGGTCACCTCGATACGGTCCCGATTGGAGAGCGCGCGCAATGGCAGCATGATCCTTACGGTGCAGAGGGGATCATTGGTGACCGTCTCTATGGTCGCGGAACGGTTGACATGAAAGGGCAGGTGGCGGCGATGGCCTGCGCCTGCGCATCTGTCCCGGAAGAGGCGTTAAGGGATCTGATCCTGACACTGGCAATCACAGGGGATGAGGAAATCGGCCACGTCGGGATCAAAGACCTTGCCGCCAAGCATGTTTTTGAGCGAGCCGTGGGTTGCGTGGTCGGGGAGCCTACCGGTCTGCGCGTGGTGAGTGCGCACAAGGGCGGGATGACTGTCCGGATCACCGTTCGAGGTCTGAGTTGCCATTCCAGTAAGCCGCACCTGGGTGTCAACGCCATAGAACAGTCTGTCCGGCTCTTGAACCTTCTCGGCGAACGCCTCGCGCCCTGGTGCGCCCAGCGCCACCCGGCGTTCGGAGAGGAACCGCCCACCTTTACCGTAGTGGGCATCTCCGGCGGCGTTGCGGACAACGTCGTCCCTGATGCATGCACTGTCAACATAAGCGCCCGCGCACTCGAAACCGGGCACTTTGAAACGTTCCGAGCCGCACTGGAAGAGTTGATCAGCGAGCTTGTTGACGGTGACACACGGAAGGGAGTTCCTGCGGATCGGCGGTTCTCTGCGGACATTGACCTCCTGAAGTGGGCCCCTCCAATGGTCTGCGATACCGCAGGCGCGTGGTATCAGACAGTCGCAAAGATCGCCGGACAGAAGAAGCCGGAATTCGTCACATACGGAACGGATGCGGGAGTGCTGAACCAGGTCGGCCTGCCTTGCGTCGTATGGGGACCGGGTGACATCATTCGCGCTCATTCGGTTGACGAATACATCAATCTGGAAGAGCTTTCAACTGCCGTTGCCCGGTACCGCGAACTCATAAGCACGGTAGCTTCATCCGAACTACCGACTTTCACCACGTCGCTCTGGAACGGGTGAGGTTCAGCGTGTCAACCAGAAAGCCCGTCCTCCCATCTCCGGCAGCCGCACCGCAAAGGCGTTAGCATCTCCCTCCTGAACGCCTTCTGAAAACTCCCCTGAAAAGACGTCCTTTGCCAAAGTCCACCCCGGGATCCGAACCTTCACGGTAACCTGTAACGGATGGCGAAGGTGGTTTACGACCAAAATCAGCAGCCGTGAATCAACCCGGAAAACCCCTACCTCCGAGTTTCGGTTGTTCGTTGAGCCGACGGGTCGCAAGCCCTGTCGTTCGAGCTCTTCTGCTACCAGATTCTCCAAGGCAGGTTCGATTCTTACGCGCTGTTGCTGGACCCAATCGTACACGCCCATTCCTGCTGCATAATCCAGCCCAACGAACGAACCGGCGCGCCACAGCACACCGTTTCCGATCGCCTGGCGCACGATCGCCGGCCGCCCGTCGTCGAAACGGGCGACAACTTCCACGCGTTTCCCGGCGGCGAGAGCCTGTGCTCCAGAACGCACGGCCACCGTCGTCCCGCATGGCAACACGTACGCCCGCGCCCGCGTCGGGTTCCGGGAGATCGTCCTCGGAAAAATCGTGCCAAAAGGCGCAACGTCTGGATCGCCGAAATCGGCAAAAACAAGCCCTCCGCGCGCGACGAAATCCTCGATTTCTGTCCGCGCCTGTGGCGAAATGCACGAGTTGCCCCAGATCATGAGTGCCCTGTAGGCGCGCGACGCAAGAACGCCTTCTGAAACCTGTCCCTCGTCCACAACTTCCACCTGAAATCCGAGTCTGTTGAGAAGTTGATACCCGCCCATGAGGTCGTCACCACGGTCGGAGGATCGAGTCTGTGCGAACGCTGTCCACGGTGCAAGGATAGCGATGGGATCCTTTTCGGGCCGTGTGTCTCCCAGTATCTGGACCAGCTTCGCGTACTCATTGCTTGCCGCTTGTGAACGCCGCAAATAATCCCCGCCCCACCACCAGATCAGACCGTTCGCGCCGTGGATCAGTGCGCTGTACACCTGTTCGTGGTAGCCCGCATCGGGTGGTTCCGTGAAATCCCCCTGCCACGAAGGAAACGCCTGACCATTCGTCCAGAAGGAGCGTTCGAACCCCATCGCACTCTGATTGACGTCTTGGGTGAACGTGTAAAGGTACATCCGCCACAATGACCCTGGGGCCCATTCCATGGGGTACTGATCGTTAAAGGAATGCTCGAGCTTTTCGCCCATCTTCCAGAAATGGTTCCCTGTGTACACGCAGTCCCACGTGTTTGGGTACCAGTCATTGATCTCATGCGTCACAAGGGCGCCCGGGAGTTCCCGTTCGATGATCTGGCGTTGTAGTGCAATGCAGTCCGGAATGGCCGTCGCGTGGTAATCCACCCACTCCTGCCAAAGGCGACGATCGGGTTCGGGGCTCCGGGGCGCCGCCACGCGACCAAAAGAACGCACCTGACGTCTGTGGCTTCTATTGAACGTGGATACGGTACCGTACAAACCGCAGAGCCAATCCCGAAAGCCGCGGACACAATGTTTGCAATAACATGTCATAGTACGAACCGCACCGCCGTGTCCATCTTGGGGCGATATCTGATACTGCATCTCATGTCCGATCGCGATAACCGGGCGACCCCCGACCCGGAGGATAGCGGGATGGTCCCCATAGGACCGCGCCACCTCAGCGGCAAAAACCGAGAGTTCCAGGAGGTAATCCCTGTTGCGGTAACAAAATCCGTTATCGCGTGTACTGGTGTGCCCGTCGGCGCCAATATTCCGCATCTCTGGATGCCGGGAAAGGTCTGGTTCGTACGTCGGTTCGAGGAGGACTCTCACGCCCAGTTTGTGCGCCTCATCGAGGAATCGACGTATCTCACCCACGCGCGCAGGCGCGGTGTCCCCTCGTACGAGGATGGTTTCACACAATGTCATTGAAAGAGCCGCGATGTGGCGAAGTGTCTCAATGGCCTGGTTGTTGCCGGGGTTGAGGCAAATGGCGCCAATGATTGGACCGTCCGATTCCTTCATCCGATTTCTCCGGTGGGGCGGTGTGCGAATGTGTCAGTGCAACGATCTGTCAGTACAATAGGCACGCGAGGGCGTCACACCAACCAAGGACCCGTCCTCGTCTTGACATATTCCTCGTGCTTGCCGTAACTTCATTGTCTGATTTTCGGCTGAACGGAGAGGTGACCGAGCTGGCCGATGGTGCTCGCCTGCTAAGCGAGTGTGGGGTCAAAAGCCCCACCGCGGGTTCAAATCCCGCCCTCTCCGCCATATTTCCCGCGCGTGCCTCTCCACCCAGATACCGGTGGAGAGGCATTGACGTCTGAGGATTCGACAGATGCGCCTGGTAGTTACGCGTATTCACGTGTGGCCGGCGGCCAAAGTGGGCGCATTGCTGGGTTGCCTGTCAGGATTCCTTATCGGCATTACGATTGTTTTGATCGGATCAATGCTGGCCCCGCTGGGGCAGCTGCTCGACCAGCCTGTGAACGGAATTGGCGCTTCTGGAGTGGTACTGATCACTCTCGCGAACGGGGCCGTGTGGTGCTCGGCGTTTGCTGCCGGAGCGGCGCTCTACAATATGGCAGCGCTGTGGGGTGCGCACCTGATCTTGACCGCTAAAAGTTCGGAAGAGGAAACTCGGTCAAATCAGGAAATCTCCGCCGTTCGTACCGATTCCTCCGCGTTGGACAACTGCTCGTTCGCCACAAAGACGTTCGAAGATGGGCCGCGCCAGCACACCCCGTGAAATGAAAGCGTGAATATGGAACAATCACCGGTACGTGTTCGCTTTGCCCCCAGTCCAACCGGGTATCTGCACATCGGCGGCGCTCGCACGGCCCTTTTCAACTGGCTCTTTGCCAGACACGAACAGGGAACATTTATCCTCCGAATCGAAGATACAGACCAAACGCGCGTGGTTGAGGGCGCGATCGACGCCATTTTCGCCGGCCTTCGCTGGCTGGGATTGGAGTGGGATGAGGGACCGGATGTTGGAGGGCCGGTCGGGCCGTACGTTCAGTCGCGCAGGCTTGATATTTACCGGAAACACGCCGAGGACCTTATCGCGAACGGGCATGCGTACCGTTGTTTCTGCTCCGAAGAGCGTCTCGCGGAATTGCGTGAGGCGCAGCGGCTCGCAAAGAAGTCACCCGGTTATGACAGAAGGTGCCGCAACCTTTCGGCAGAAGAGATTCAAACTGCTCTCGATTCGCAAACACCTTTCGTGGTGCGGATGAAAATCCCGTTGAGCGGCGAGACACGTTTCGAGGACAAGATCCGCGGCACAGTGGAGTACGACAATAAGGTGCTGGACGATTTCGTCCTTTTCAAGAGCGACGGGTACCCCACGTACCACCTCGCGAATGTCGTGGACGACCACCTGATGGGCATTACGCACGTAATTCGAGGGGAGGAGTGGATCCCCAGTACGCCCAAACACGTGCTCCTGTACAACGCATTCGGGTGGGCTGACGCGCTGCCCGAATTCGTCCACGTACCCTCCATTCTGTCGCCTGACGGGGGAAAGCTTTCGAAGCGGAAGGGCGCGGCGGCGGTGACCGATTTCGCGGAGATGGGTTACCTGCCAGAAGCCGTCCGGAACTTCATCGCGTTGCTCGGATGGTCTCCGGGTGGTGACCGGGAAAAAATGACCCTGGAGGAGATGATCGCGGCGTTTACGCTGGATCGTGTAAACCCCAAGGGTGCGATCTTCGACGAGCCGAAGCTTGAGTGGCTGAACAGCGAGTATATGAAAGACATGGCGGCCGTGGACCTGCTTCCACGCATTGCGCCTCTGTGGATAGAGAAAGGTCTGATTGCAGAAGAAGACGTCGAGCGCGATCGCGAGTACCTTTGCCGTGTGATCGAACTCTTCAAAGGCCGAACGCGCCGCACCCACGATTTTGTGGATCTCGCCGGGTTCTGCCTTCGTGCCCCCACGTCGTACGACGAGAAAGCACGGGCGAAACATTGGAGCGACCCTGCGGCCGCCGATCGTCTGGCGGCTGCCGCAGAAGCATTCGCGAACCTGGAACCTTTCGATGCCCGCAGCACCGAAGACGCCGTTCGGCTTTTGAGCGAAAGGGAGGGCGTGAGCGCGTCCGGATACATCCACCCGATACGTCTCGCCGTGAGCGGGATGTCGTTCGGTCCGGGCCTTTTTGAGATGCTCGAAGTGCTTGGAAAGGCGCGTGTGGTCGAAAGGTTGCGGACGGCGGTCCGCCTTATCCGTTCCGGCCGGGTGGGAACCGACTGATCTTCTGCGCGTTATTGCTATTGGAAACAGGTGTTGTCAATTCGGGCTCTGTATCAGCCCGATCAGGACTCGAAAATAACCGAAAGGGGGCGAAAAGGCTTCGACGGGAGTAGTTGGGCTCTGGTCGCGCGCCGAGGTGCACTGCCTCGTAAAACAGGTGCAAAACCACGATAACTGACAACTACAGTTACGCAATGGCTGCCTAAGAGGTAGCCCGTCCCCCTGCACAATGCTCGCGCAGTGCAGCAAGGGGCGTCGAACGCGCGGGCTGGTTGGTGGGGTGGCCCGTTCCCGCCAACGAGATTCAGGGCTGGCCTGCCGATATGCTGAGTCTGTCCGGGAATCGGCGGGCGAGACGTGATGACGGACTACGCGCGTAGTGATCGGGGTTTTGCTGCTTTCGGACGTGGGTTCGACTCCCACCGCCTCCACCATTTCTGGCGAGAAACCGCCTTCCCGTTCCAAGGACGGGAATGCGGTTTTTTCTTTCCACAGACGGCGCCGTAGCAAGGGGGGGGTTGGGGTCACACGCCACGCGCGCTCACCGTTCAAAATGTGGCGCAAGCCACCGGGTGCTTTTCCGAACGAGCCCCGAACCCGAATGAGCCGTAATGTGAGTAAAACAAGGAGACAAAGCATGGTCCTGGATAATGGGGTCATGAGGATCGTTTTCGACGACGCCAACGGCATGCTCACGCACCTGATCGACGTCGCGGGCGGTGTCGTTCATGTCGCGCCACCGGATGCGCCCCTGGGCATCTGGAAGTTGGTTTTCCGCGCCGGAACCGACGAGCAATCGCTCGTGTGGCCTCCGTGGAAGGGAGAGTTCGAGGGTTCTGTCGCCAAAGAATCCGACGGCGCGCAAGTCGCTACCCTTCTTTGGCGGGACATGTGGTTCCGACACGAGCCAGAAGCGGTGGACGTCGCCGTGACAGTGCGACTTCCGGAAGAATCCGGTACTTCCGAATGGCGGATACGCGTTTCCAACCGAAGCGCGCGATACGGTTTGTGGGAGGTTCGCTTCCCGTGGTTCAACCGCTGGCCGGTTCCCGAGGAATACAACGTGGCAATTCCATGGCACAACTGGGGACACCGGTACCAGAAGGTTGCGGAAAAACACACGGGCGAGTATTCGAGCTACACGTGGTCCATGCAGTTTCTCACATTCGAGTCGGGGCAAAGGGGGCTGACAATTGCGGCGCTGGACCCCGAGCAGCATTACAAGTCGTACCTGGTGGACCCGGGAAATGAAACCGCTTTCGTTCTTCGCGTGCCGGATGGTTCCAAGCCGGGCGTCGGGCTGGATGACACCTACGCCACCGCGATCAGCGTGCACGGCGACGGCTGGTTTGGGGGCTGCAAATTGTACCGGGAATGGGCGATCGGGCAGAAGTGGTGCGCAAAAGGGCCGATTTCGAGACGGAAGGATGTCCCAAAAACGCTGAAGGACATCGGAATCTGGCTTCTTTCCAGCATTCCCGAAAAGAACAGCGGAGTAACCCCTGCGGAATGGGCGGACGGGGTTATTGCCGCACAAAGATATTTCGACGTACCGGTGGGAATTCAGATCTACCAGTGGCACGAGATCAAGTTCGACAATGACTACCCGGAGTATTTCCCCCCGAAACCGGGTGTTCCGGAAGCCGTGCGAAAACTCGTTGATGCGGGAATAGTCGCCATGCCGTACATCAACGCGCGATTGTGGGATATGCGTGCCAGGTCGTACCCCGGGGCCATCCCTTCCACCGCGAAAGACCCGACCGGAACTCCGTACCTGGAGATTTACGGCCCGGAAAGTGGCCTGCTTACACCCATGTGCACGCAGACCAAGCTCTGGCAGGATACTGTGTTCAATCTGTGCAAGAGAATCTACGAAGAGATCGGGGCGAATGCGATTTATCTCGATCAGGTCGCCGCAATGCCGGCAGCACCGTGTTATGACCCCACGCACGGTCACCCTTTGGGCGGCGGCCACCACTGGCACGACGGTTACCGGGTGATTCTGAACAGAGTGAAAGACCTCATCGCCTCCACCGGGAGGGATCTATTCCTGACAACGGAGAACCCGGGCGACGCGCACATAGATGGCTGCGACGCATTTCTCATCTGGAACCCGCGTCAGGACACGGAAGTGCCGATGATGACCTCTGTTTATTCCGGATACACGTTGTACTACGCCAGCAACCACACGACCGGCGAAGGGATGCAATCATTCGTGATGGCGCAGGCGCGTGATTTCCTTTGGGGATCCCAGCTTGGCTGGATGCCTCCTGAGATCCCGGAGCCATTTCGCGGATACCTGAAAAAACTTGGGAAACTGCGTGTTCAAACCCGCAAATTCCTGACGTACGGAGAACTGGTCGGGATGCCAGCAAACACCGCTCCAGACGAGATACGTGGCAGCTCCGACGAGATGATGCGAAAACGAGAGGATGCCGTCGCCAAGGTCAGCGCCAACTGGCCGTTCTTTGGAACGCCGAAGATTGCCACGCTCCCTGCGGTGATGTCCGCGCTATGGCGCGCGGAGGACGGACACCTCGGTTTGTTCATCATGAATCTTTCAGAGGCGAAGCAGTCCCATCGCTGTACTTTCAATCCATCGGCGTATGGTCTCACATCGGGCCGGTTGCGATACACGAAGATTCAGGAAAGCGGGCCGACGGATTCGTTTGAAGTAGTCGGGGGTGTTCAGGTGCGATCGGAAGATCTCGAACCCTTTGGAGGCGTCGTGTACGAAATCAGCCCTGCCGGCACCTGACAAGCCGGTGCCTGGTGATTACATGACGCACGGCGTTTCCATGTCGCACCGGTTTGCGAGCGAACCTTGGCGGTGAACATGGAGGCTTCACAAAAGTAGCGAATCCTGATGATCGTATCCGAGCGAACGTGCTCCCCCATGGTGTATGTTCGAGGCTGTGCGGCCGGCACCGGGCCGCTAGCCGATGTGGTAAAATCTGTTTGATGCGCGTTGACATAATCGTTATTATCAGCCTACCTGACACGGGTCATGTGTCTCATAAGTAGATCTGAGCGCGGCTGCAATCACCTGGAGATGCAACATCATGCCAAAAGGGGTTGTGTACCGGCCGGAGATGTCGAAATACGCTGACCCGGTGTCCGGCATTGAGGTTGTTCAGCTCACGTCGACGCGTCAATGGAACGTACATCCCACCTACCACGTGAACGGTTTCCTGGACGACCAGCGGATTGTGTTTGCCGCGGAAGCAGAGGGTGCGACCAATATCTACGCGTGTTCTCTTCTGGGAGGCGACATTACACAGTTGACCGCCGGCAGGGGCACGTCCTATCTCCTGGCGTATCTGGCGGGCGAACGCGGAGACGGTCGGGGAACGGACGCGTTTCATATCGTTGCGGGCTACTCAAGTCATGCAGTATACTTTGTCGAAGGAGACGAACTGCGCGCGGTGAACGTCGACACCCTGGAGGAGGAACTTCTCTTTCATATCGGCCCGGATTGGGTATGTGGAGTACTTGAACTGAGCGGGGACGAGCAGACCGTACTTTTGCCGCTTTTACCGCGCGAGTGTTTCAACACGCACGGCGATCTTGCCGAATTCCTCCGCAGAACGGATCGTCTCGCGTTGCCCAGTCGGCTTGTTGGCGTGTCGGTGCGGGACGGCCGATCGCAGATCCTGTGGGAGGAAGCCGGGCGGTTCATCGGGCACGCGGCGTTCTCGCCGACCTCCGACAAGTTTATTCTGTGTGACCGGGCGACGGACCCGGATCGCCGTACGGAACCATTGCTGTGGCTGCTGAGACTTGAGGAAGCAGAGGCAGTGCCGTTTCCAACCAGGAACCCAAAAACCGGGCACAGCGTCTGGCTTCCCGACGGCACGGGTGTTGTTACTCACGGCATGGTGGTCGACCAGGGTCCCGAGCATGGGGCCGAGTACGTTCAGATTCTTAACCTGGATACGAGCACCCGTTGGATCGGCTACCACGGCCCGCCCCGCTACTACGGCCACTGTCACGTCACACCGGACGGTCAGACCATCACCGTGGATGGGGTTTTCTCGCCCGATCAGATAACCGCTGTCACGCCCCACGGCGACGGGTATTCCACACAAGTGATCTGCGTTCACGGAACCGATTCATCCGGGGGCCAACGCGCCCATGCTCACCCGCACGTGTCACCGGACGGTGAGTGGCTCGTTTTCGGTTCACTTCGCGGCGGCCGAAAGGATTTGTTTGCCGTTCGCTTGAACGAACTGACTATAGGATGAGAAAATCACCCGGTTCAATTCGCTCCGGTCTGCCTTCCACCGTGATGGCGAGAACTGGAAGGAGGGGATCAGGCGGGTGTTCCGGCAACCCGTGCAACCAGACGCGATCTCCTTTCTGTTCTACACGCACCTCGCAATCTGCCCCAAGTACCCTTGCCGACAACACGCGGTTTTTCAGCCAAGCGAATCTGAACGTTGCTCCCTGCCATCGTATTGCGGCCATATAGATAGTGGAGCCGCGCATCGTCGCCCACCCTTGCCCCGGTCCGATGATATTCAGCGAGTGGCCGATAGGCGCACTCAACGTCCCGTAGATCGCCTCTCCATTCGTTCGCAACCACTTTCCGATCTCCCGCAAGCGGTCCACGCCTTCTCGAGGGAAGCGGCCGTCTGCTCCCGGCGGAAGGTTGAGAAGCAGGTTTCCGGAACGCGCGGCGCACGACATGAGTAGCGTAACCAGTTCCCGTGAAGTCTTCCAGTTTCGGTCCCCCGGAGCAGACCCCCATGTGTCGGTCATCGTGAAACACGCTTCCCACGGCCTCGATTGCGGGATAGCCTCATTCTCCGGTGTTCCGAAATCCCCCGGTACCCCTGCGCGGTCATTCACAAGGATGGAAGGCTGGTTCCGACGAACCATCGCCATCATTTCTTCTGACCGCCAGATTGTAGGATCATCCGGTCTCATGCAATCGAACCAGAGGACGTCTACCTTTCCGTAATTGCACGTCAATTCGCGAATCTGTTCATGGGTTTCCTCCACGAGACGTTTGTAAAAGGCGGGCGCCCGGTACTGCTCTGCACGTCGTTGGAGACAGCCGGGATGACGCCAGTTCATGAGCGAGAAGTACAAACCGGTCCGCATTCCCGCGGCCCGACAGGCTTCGACGAATTCACGCACCAGGTCTCTGCCGAAAGGAGACGCAACGCTGTTGAAATCCGTCGTGGCCGTGTCAAAAAGACAGAAGCCATCGTGGTTGCGAACCGTGAGAACCATGTACTTCATGCCTGAATCCCGGGCGAGACGCACCCATTCCGCAGGGTCACACGACTGCGGGTTGAACGAGCCTTTGAGAGCCGCGTACTCATCCCGAGGAATGTGCTCCCAGTACTGTGCCCAGATGCCTCGTTCCAGCACGGTTGGCAATCCGAAATGGATGAACATTCCGAAGCGAGCGGTTTGCCACCACGACGCTCGATCCAGCCCCTCGACGTCACCCATGCCTTTCCTCCACCGTTGCGCGCTCACCGTCCGCCCGCCGGCAGAATGCCACTGCAGGACTCTTCACATTCACCAGCAGGACATCCGGGCAATTCTCTCCATGGGCAGAACAGACGACGTTGTCCAACGTGAGACCATTCACGTCACGGCATTCGATCGCAGGCCAGTTGGGGCTACTGCCCGGAATTCTGCACAGACCCGCGAGATCTCCTTCCGTCCAGATTATCTTCGTTTCCTTGATCGTTACGTCGCTTGCCCCGCGCACGTGCAAATTGTAAGGCGCGAAACTGTGCCAACCCCAGCCGTCGAGTTCTGCAGGAGCGCCGTTGCCGTACAGTTTGGTTCTGGGTGAAACGACATAGTCGAGTCCGTCGAGTACAACTCCCCGCACCGCCCCTTTCTCTCGCGAGACAATCGTCCCGACACCATCGGTGTCAATCATCATCCGGGAGAGCATTACCCGGTTGATACGCCCCCCTTCCAAGGCAATAAGAAAGAATGCCGATCCGCGGTACGCCATCTGAATGCAGAAATCTGAGAACATGAGATGGTCGATTTCGCCGTTCTCCGCCGTAACGTTGAAAACGCCTGATGCGTTGGCGACGATGCATGTGCTCGCGACGACATTCCGTACTTCTCCCCTCGGCATCTCACGCGGCAATCCAGGGTCCAGTCCGGTGTAGATTCGAAACGCGTTCACGCTCGTATCGAATCGGCACCCGGAAATGGTGTAGTTCTCCGCGATACCACCATAGTTCGGGTCTATCGCGATGCAATCGTCCCCGCAGGTGAAGTCACATCCCGCGATCGTGACATTGCGGCACGAACTGAAGTGAAATCCGTCGGTATTCGGACCCGCGTGGTCGTTCTTCACGGTCACATTCTCGAACTGGAGGCGAGTGCATCCCGCGAACCAGCCCGAATAACAGGATGCCCTGACCAGTTCCACATCACGAACCACAACGTTTTCGCATCGCTCGAACATCAGCGTGACAGGCCGGAATGCGTTGGGAGAGTAATAGAACCACTGCGCAATCATGTTCCATTCGTCGTAAGTGCCTGTGTTCTTTTCCGTCCAGAACGCCCGGTCATCACCGTCAATGCAGCCCTGTCCGCAGACAGTCACATTCACTGCATTCAGAGCATACAAAGTAGCATAGCGCGAGTTGAGAGCGTTGTCGAGCAGTTCCGGCCGGTAGTTTGAATCCGGAAGGCTGGGAATGGGTGGATAATCCGTTTTCTCCCGCGAGGGTTTGACCACGGCTCCCGCCGCCAGATGAAAGGTTACGTTGCTCCGAAGATGGACCCTGCCGATTACGTACTCACCGGAAGGAACAAAAACGGTTCCCCCGCCGGATTCGGCACACGCGTCGACCGCCTTCTGAAATGCCTCTGTGCTTGTTTTACCCGCGTGTGACAGCGCCCCGAACGATGTAACATCGAAAAGAGGAGGTGTATTCACCGTACGCATACGCCCTGGGATTGTTGGCACCAGTGCTGGCTGGCTTCAGACTCGGGGAAACTCCCCCTCCGGGTTCCCGCAGACTTCGTGAAGCAGGGTCATGAATCGGCACAAATTGCGGAACGTCACAGGAGGCTGAATGCCGTGATCGCCGTTAGGAAAGTACCGTCCGCGTTGCAGCAATTGAGGAACTTTCGAAGATATTTCCGGTTCGATGAGAGATTCATTTCCCTCATTTGCTACTTCTTTTTCCAACCAGCCGAAGAAAACGAATCCGGGGTGCTTCTGCCGAAGCTCAAACAGGTCGTTTCCAGCCTTGACCTCGTATGGAAACATCGCGTTGACTCCGTATTCGGCCGCCACCCCTGTGAACTCCATCGCGTTGCCGTCGGTATCGATGGCAACAATTTCGGCGCCATTCGCGAACGCGCAATCGCATACCTCACGGTAGTACTGACCGCAGAATTCCCGAAAATGACGGGGAGAAAGCAACATGCCGTGATTGAAGCACAGATCCTCGCCAAGCTGCACAATTTCCGGTCTGAGCCTTTCTATCAAAGGAAATACAAATTCCCTGTGGTACATGAGCCCGGTTCCAATGATATCGTGCGCAAGTTCAGGATCCTCGATCAAGGTCACACTGGCGCCTTCGGTCCCCATGAGGCCGCGGATGTGCCCGTATGTGCTCCCCGCGCCTACACACAAAGGCCTGTCGCGCTTGTCGTACCTCCGGCAATTCGTCTCCATGTCTTCGCGCGACATTACCCGTCGGGGGCGTGTGCGTTCTATGTAAAACTCCCAGGACTCACGGTCTCGGACGGGGTACCTGACGAATTCCGGCATGCTGTATGTGACGTCGTTTTCCACCACCTGCCGCGTGATTTCTCCGCTTTCGGACTCGATGATTACGAAACCGTTCTCGAACCGCCTCGTCGTACGAAATCCTTGCGCTCCGCCAGCCAGGCCGAAATCCAGCGTAAGTGGCCCTGTCGTGCCCCAGTATCTCCTCCAACTCTCCCTTTCCGGATTCCCGAAAATCAGGCTGGACGACCCCCCGACGCATGAAGGCATTCCGGTAGCTACCAGTCGTTCGTGCGTTTTCCGCATCGCGCCGTCGCTCATTCCCGGGGCACCGGGGAATCCGAAAATGGGAACGTAATCGGGGGTGTCACCCCGGCAGATCGCGAGAAATCGTTCTAAGTCAGTCAATTGTCCTGTCAAGTTCGTTTCAGGAAGGGAAGCGAAATGAGAACACGTCAGCATCTTTCATCCAGAAGCGCAGTCGTATTGGCCGCCCGCGTAACGACCCGAGGCTGGTGTTTCCGCCCCAGGCCACCCGCGCATCCAGCGAATCGCCGTACCAGGGCGGCATCTCGTCAAGGGAGAAACCCGGCAATGCGTGGCCCGCTTCATCCTGAATCTCCACTCGGATCGCCCCCGCTGCGGAAGTGCGCGCGTTCAAACTCAGCGAATCCCCCTCAAACACGAACGGCTTCGTGACAAACTCGCCGCTCGAATAGTCTGCGTGTACCGCGACAAATCCCCATGGCCGGATGCTCAACCTGCGAACGCGTGTCGGCACGCCCTCGTGGCGATAATGTTCGGAGATATACATGGACCATTCCGTCGGGGAAGTTTTGGCGATTCCCCACACCGGATAGTTGTTGCGTTCCGTCCAGTTCAACGGGTCGAGCCCCGGCGACACCCACGCATCCAGCCAACGATTCCAGTACACCCCATCCCTGCTTGTCATGAACAACGCATCATTGAGCCCGGGCAACCCGTGGGAATCATCACTGGTGCGGTCCGGAACGAAACGACTGGGGAAACCAAGGAGGATGTGTTCCGCGTCCGGGCACGGAACGATCGCGTTCGTGTACAAATGGACCGTCCGATCCCCGTCGGCATAGCGCAATTGCTCCGGCTCCGTCCAGTTCAAAAAATCTTGGGAACGCGCGTGCTGGATCCCCCGGACCGCGGCCACGCCACCAAAGTCCCACGTCGGGAAGGCTGTACCGGTCTCGGGGTCGTGCCAGCTGCGCGTGTACGATCGGTAACACCCCGCGAGTTCGTCCCAGAAGGCAGTGTTTACGGTGTCGAACTGCCCGCGGAGGCGGATCGGCGTGTTTTGAAGCAGGCGCCACCGTACACCGTCACCAGAGATCATAGCAAACGCGTTTGATTGCCGCGCAGCAATTCCTTTGAACCGCTCCTCCGGCGGACAACCAGGCCTCGTATCGAAAAACGGCGGCGGGGTGTTGGGAAAGCCGCCAATCTGCAAAATGTTGTTTTGCCTGGAACCCGCGAACTCACACAACCCGAGCGAAGGTCGCCGGAAACTTACCCCGTCGTCGGTTTCCGCAACTGCCGTAACACAGGTGTCTTCCTCCCGGGAAAGATCCAGGATGGAGGCACGGTAATACATTCGCCACCCGCCTTTGAACGGAAGAACCGTGTAAGGGAATGAAACGTTATTTTCCCACGGTGCGTCCAACTCCAGCACCGTCTCGCGGCGCTCCGGTTTCTGAAGAACGAGTCGGGTTCCCATAAATGACTGCACGAGAGTTCCGTCCACGAACAGCTCGCGTCTCGTTCCGATGTTGTGTGGCACGTTGGTTCTCCTCTGGAGTCAGGGTTCCAGCAGGTACATTTCATGAATTTTCAGCACATCTACGTGTATGCGCACATAATCATCAAAGCGTTCCGGCGGAACTGATGCGCCAGTTGAAGCACGTGTTATATTCCTCACGTCTCCAATTCGTTTCGTATTCACGAGAATATCAAAACCCGCGAGTGAGGGAATCGAATCGTCTCCCGCGTCGAATCGACTGCTCATGTCAACGTAGTGGTTCAAAACGTGGAGGACATATTCCCCTTCCTTCTTGCTCAGCACTATTTCCACACCGGAAGGAGCGTTTGTGCGCCACAGTTCCTCCGGGCAGAGGTACGAGACAATGTTCGAACAAAGCTTCATAACACCGCGACGTTGGGGCGCCTCGTCAACACCTGCTGGAAACGCCAAAAACACGGCTTTCCCTTTGCCAAAATGATTCACGGTGATTGCGGCGTCGTTTGAAATCTCCGCGCGCGGTGCGTTCGGCTCCCTCCAGATCCAGCGTTGTGAGGAGTAACGGGCCACCGGATAAACGTAACGGGCGAAAACTCGAGCTGTCACAGGTACGACTCGCCAGCCGTCTGCACCCGCGCGAATCGGGCCTTCCCACAGCCCGTTCGCGAGTTCCCGCGCGATTCCCCCGATGTACGAAACGTCGAAACCATGGCGCCCATTTGGCGTGACCCCGAGCAGCTTTGAAAGAAGGAATCTATCTCCGTACTGAGTACACACTCCGGCGCCGTTACATTCCACGACCACATTTCCACCTTGTGAGACGTACTCCTCCAGAGCCACTGCCAAATCATCAGTCATTTCGTAACCATCTGCCACCACAACAACACGGAATGCAGAGAAATCCGGAACATGAAGTGGCACCTGGCAGAACGCGTGGTGGTGCTTCAAAAGACACACCGCCCACGAACCCGGTTCGTCTTTCCATTGGTCCTTCGGGATCAGGACGCCTACATCGTACAGCGGGTCCGCATTCTGGCATATGCCAGTTACTTCGCGGACGAATGCTCCCACTTCCGCCATTTGCGGGGTCTGGTACCCGGGGAGTCGCCCGGAGGCAGTAATATCCAGCCCTGCAAGGGTGGAACCTCCGTGAGCAGCGATCACCGCGGTTTCCAGTTTCAGCAACGGTGTGCTCCGGGGCGTCCATGAGAACACCTTGTCTGCAACCGGTGTGTAAATCTCGAACGGTTTTCGCTGCCCCGCCAGCAACCGAGCAGTAAGGCTTTTCCCGATGGCAGAATGCGCCTCCATGGAGTTCAGCGAACAAAGCTCATCGATCCGTTCGTACCCAAGTTCAAGGTTCGTTCCCGCATTATTGTACACCACTACACGATCCACTCGTCCCTGACTCGCGATCGACACTATGTCCTTCATGAGTTCGAGGAACACATCTCTCTGCCACAGCCGCAACTTGTCGGACAGGTACGCGGAGTCCAGCGACATCCCTGCGTTCTCTTCCGCGAATCGCTCGCGGCAGAAATGGCAAAAGCACGCCCGCGATGGGTATCCGGTATAGTCGAATCCGTCCATCCAGAAGCCGTCCGTGTCATACGCATTCTGAATTTCCTCTAGTTGGCCCAACAGGAATTGCCTGTACCCGGGATTGACGTGGCAACAGACTCCGATGGGAAACGGAAAACGCGTGAGTACCGTTATGGCCCCATCTTGTTCACGGCATGACCACTCCGGGTGTTCCTCCCACGTCCAAGTGTCAAACGTCGTGGAGTAATACGCTACGATGCGAATCCCGCGCTTTCTAGCTGCGCGAACGATTTCGCCGAAGAAATCCCGCGCCGGTTGCGCGGATCGGAATCGAGACGGAAAAAAACAGATACCGTCATGATGTTTTGCGTGAACAACGGCAGTACGGAAACCCCCTTCCACCAGAGCGTCGCACCAACCCTCCGGATCGAAGTCTTCCCGTGGCTCGGCCCAGCGCGGGCTCAACCACCCGAGATACGCTTTCCACGGGTCTGACGTGTACCAGTTGACCGGGCTACGCCCGGATTCCTGCGTTCCCATCAACGCTTTTCCTCAATCAGCAGGTTTGGGCGCAATACCGCCCGACGACCATAGCATTTATCTCGCACAGATCCACCCGGGGTGGTCTGCGCCCAGACCCTCTCTGCCGGTCGTCAGCAGACGGGGCTGTGTCCCATCCGTACCCATGACCCAGAGCCCCGGCGGTTGCCCGACGTGTGCGCGGCAGAATGCGATCAGCGCACCGTCCGGCGACCACGCCGCCCTCATGTCCCACACGCCTTCTCTCATTTCGGTGAGGGGACGACACGACCTGTCGAAGGGATCAAGGACGCACAAATGAGTTCCGCCGCGAGCTTTCTCTGGTTCGTACGCCCGATTGAAATGGTCATCCTCTTCGGGGTGTTCAATGTGCTTCCACGCCGTCCGGGAACCCGGGGCCAACCGCGTGTACGAAACCACGTCCTCAGATGGCGACCAGTTTGCGACATTGGATCCTCCGCTCCGGCTTCTCTCGTTGCCATATGCCGCCGCAAACCAGTGGCTCTGACCAGATGTTACCGGGTGTAGTTCCCTGCCGTCCGGTCGTACGAGGTAAAGGTCCGCTGCAAAATGCTCGGGGTCTTTTCCGCTGAAACACCCCTCAAGTACGAGCCAGTCCCCGTTTCTCGACCACCTCGGTGCAAAGAAGAGCACCTCAGGGTCCCATGCGACGACGCGCCGGTTTCCTCCGTCGATACGAGCAACGCACGCAAAGTAGTTGGGCGGCCCGGCAATGTGGAACGCGAACAAGTTGCCGTCCGGTGAGAGTGTGGTTCCGTACGCAAAGCCGTCCTCCGGCTTCGTTACATAGACCGGGTCACTGCCATCCAGGTTCATCGTGACGATGCACTGATTGCCCCGAATCGTCGGAGTGATCACCATGCGTTCGTCGCCGGGCAGCAAAAGCGCGGGTGGCATGAAATCGGCCGGCCGGCGCTTGAGCGATACGGCCGTCAGTTCGCCGCTGGAAATCCGGTATATCCACAGATTGGATCGTGACCGGTGTTTCCACGTCTCCGAGTTCTCCACGCTGTGAAGGATTATGCGGTCACCGTCAGCGAACGCAGGACCTCCGCCCCAGCTCACCTGTCCGGGAATATCGAGGTGCGGGAAATGGAGGCCGGTGCCGTCGGGTCGCACAAAACCTATCTCGGCGCACGCGTACTCGGTTTTCCGCGACGAGAACCCAATCCACCTGCCTCCGCTGCCCGCAGGAGTTGCGGCATGGCTCTTAGAATCCAAGGGATTCAACCCCCTTTCGAATGCGACGAATGATTTCTTCCGTGGCACCTTCCACAGGGTCGGTCAACACCGGCAGGAAGACGACGTTCCTGTGCATTTCCTCCGCCCCGGGGAAATCCCCTTCTTTGTACCCTGTGTAGTCCTCGCACATGACGCCGCGCCCGAATCCGAACACGTCCATGCCCTCGGCAAAATAAGGGAGGCGATGCAGAAGGTCGTAAGGACTCGATGAAGCCGGTACACCTTGGGCGCGAAGTGCATCCACGTACTGGTCCCGCGTTACCCCTGGAACTTGCTCTGCGCGGAAAATCGCTGGAAATCCGTAATAACCGCCGCGTTTCGTGCCTTCGGTCAACGTGACGGGATCGAGTCCTGGAATCTCCTTCAGTGCCTTTTCAACCGCTTCGATGTACGCGCCTCTGCCTGAGTTCAGAAGCCCGAGTTTGCGCAACTGAACCCTCGCAATGCCGATTCCGAGCGGGTGTGCACGGAATTTGATGCCCAGCCCCAGCGGCTGATACTTCTGATATTTGGCCGAGACGAGGTCCAGACCCGCCGCGCGGTTCACCTGTCCGATCATGCACGCCCGGTCAAACACCTCATCATCGTCTGTCGCCAGCACGCCTCCTTCTCCGGCGCTCACTGCTTTCGAACCCTGCATGCTCCACGTGCCAACTTTGCCTATGGCCCCGACCACCCGCCCCCGAAAGAGGGCACCGTGCGCGTGCGAGCAATCCTCGATAATCGGGATTCCACTTTCCTGACTTATCGCACCAAGAGCCTGCATGTCGCAGACCATTCCCCACAGATGCACCGCAACAATAGCCCTGGTGCGCGATGTGATCTTCTTTTTCACATCCTCGGGATCCATGAGGAGCGTGTGCGGCGAAACGTCGCAGAATACGGGTTTCGCACCCAGCATTGGCGCGGGGGTGATACTGCAGAGCCACGTGTACACGGGGCAGATTACCTCATCTCCCGGACCCACGTAGCAGCCGTACATCGCGCTCCAGATTGCAGCGGTACCGTTGATCACGGATATTGCGTGTTTGAGGCCGGTGAACTCCCTGAATTCGTTCTCAAACGCACGAACTTGTTCCGTTCCCCCGGATAGCTCGTTTTTCAGGGTCATTTCGTACACCTGACGGGCTTCTTCTTCGCCGACTTGCACCCAGCGGTCGAGCTCGTTCAAAGGTGCAACCGCCGTCTGCACGAATACCCGTGCTTTCTTTCTCGCGTCCATTTCCCTTCCTTCCGGACTCATCGTTTACGGTTGACCCATGCACATTATCCCCCACAAATCGCCTGCTCAGCTCCGAACATGAAGCTAACGGTTGGCCAACCGCGCTCCAACGCCTTTGGAGGCCTCCGAGAGGCTGGCAAAGACCGAACCTGATCCGTATTATTCGAAAGAAGCAACAGTCTGACTTCGTGAGATCCATACCGATGACAGGCACGACGTTGAGCCCGGATCTTCGTACGTCAATAGGTGCTCTTGACCTCGCCAATCCTGTCCTCGTGGCGTCGGGGACATTTGCCTACGGTCGCGAGATGACACGATTGTACGACCTTTCGATCCTGGGTGGAATTGTTTCCAAGACAATCACTGAGTTGCCGCGGGCAGGCAATCCGCCTCCGCGAGTGTGCGAGACGGCCGGAGGGATGCTGAATGCCATCGGATTGCCCAATCCCGGCGTGGATGTGTTCCTGCGGGAGGCGCTTCCCGAGCTTCGTCAGGCCGGTTGTCCGGTGATCGTCAACATCGCGGGCGAAACCACGGAAGGGTACGTCAGACTCGCGGCACGTGTGGCCCGGGAGGAAGGTGTGGCTGCAGTCGAACTCAACGTGTCCTGCCCCAACGTGTCGCACGGACTCGATTTTGGCACCGCGCCGTCACGGGTGGAGCAACTCGTTCGACGCGTCAAGGAAGAGTGCCCTGTCCCTGTTATTGCCAAACTGAGTCCCAACGTCACGGATGTCACGGAAATCGCGCGAGGTGTGGAGCAGGGGGGTGGAGACGCGGTTTCCCTGATCAACACGATCAGGGGAATGGCGATTGACCCAAGAAAAAGAAAACCGGTACTTGGCAACGTAACGGGAGGGTTGTCCGGTCCCGCAGTGAAACCGGTCGCACTGGCGATGGTGTGGAAAACCAGCAGGTCCGTGCGCATACCGGTGGTCGGCATCGGTGGAATCATGACGGGTACCGACGTTGTCGAATTCCTGCTCGCCGGGGCTTCCGCAATTCAGATAGGCACCGGAAACTTTGTCGATCCGTGGGTCGCGCCCAGAGTGATCTCTGAGCTGAGGGAATTCTGCATTCAGGAGGGCATTGGCTCAGTGCGATCACTCATCGGGGACCTGAAGGCATAGGGTGCGAGGATCGAAGGAAGGCGCTTGGATCAGCGCCTTCCGTGTTAGCGCCAAACCTACGCCCAGGGGTTAACCGGGGGGTACTTTCCACGAAGGGCATCCATTCCCTGGGAAAAACTCGCCATCCAATCGTCTGGTATCACGGGTTGCTGCACCGGATAATCGGAGACACCGTGTCCGCGAGTAAACGGTTGTACCTTGACGCCCTTGCCAGCCACGTACCAAAACCCGCTGATGACGCAATCGTACCCCTCTGAGATCTGCCCCGCGCGTATGCAATCATAATGAGCTTCAAGTGCGCCCGCGAAATCACGTTCCATCATTCTGTCGTACACCGCACGCAGTGTTTCCGGGTTGACGTCACAACCCTGTCCGATAACCCCGCTCGCTCCAAGCATCATGGCAAAGAAAAACGCGAGCTCGTCCCCGGCGATAAACGCGAAATCGGTGTGCCGGGCAACCATCGTAAGCTCGCTGAACTTCACCATGTCGCCCGTCGAGTACTTCATGCCAGCGATGTTCTTGATGGTAAGAAGGCGTTCCAGCAAGGGAGGAGTCATGCAGTATTCCTCCAGCAGCCCTGGCTGCTGGTAGAGGATAATCGGGAGGTCTACCTCTCGTGCGACTGCTTCGTAATACGCAAAAATCGTGTCCGCCAGAGGACGTCCTTCCTCGGGCTGCAGCGCCATCGGGAGGACAAGCACTGCGGCCACCGCGCCCTTTTTCTGAGCGTACTGGGAGAGCTCTATGCTCTGTCGAGTGAAAATCTGATTTCCCGGACGGTGATGAAAATCACGACCCCAGATACCCGTGGTCCCGATCATAACGGGAATCCGCCCCGCCGCCTGATCGAGAACGACATCCGTGAACCATTTCACATCGTCAAAGGAAAACGAGTACATCCTTCCCAATCCCGAACGTGCGAACAGGGTGGAAATGCAGCCGGTTCCGATGAGGTAGTCGACGAACGCGCGGATACCTTTCTCATCGAAAGACCCGTCGGAATTGCACGGCGTGAACATCGGCGTTATCACGCCGTGGAGGTACGCAGGAATCGCGCGACCGGTGTACGGTTGCACAACGGGATCAGTCCATCTCTTCATCGCAACAGGCTCCCCTGAATCGGAACACTACACTAACGGACCATTGAATCTCGGTACCCGGACCGAACTGCGTCCAGACTGGAGGCAAAGCGTGCGCTTATTTCTTCCGAAGGGGGACGTCCCCCATCCCGTGAATAAGGCTGTACGGCCACCCCTTGTCTCCGGAGGTACTGGAGGACTACGCCGTCGAGGGCGTCGCCAGATGCGACGTTCACCGCGGCGAACGTATCGAGCGCGGCTCTCGAAGCGCCGGCTATGTCAAATGCCATCGTTCTCTCGTACACCGCTTTCAGTATTTCTGGATGGGTCGTGCATCCTTGCCCGATCACGCCGGTTCCACCGACGAGGATAGTGAACAGGAACACCGTTTCGTCGCCCGCGATAAGCGCGAAATTCGCGTTCCGCGCTGCCTGACTGCAACTCAGGAAAACGTCCATCCTGCTCGTGGAAATCTTCATCCCGACAACGCGTCCACTGCGCGAGATCGCCTCAATCAGCGAAGGCGTTGCCCGGAAACGGCGGATCGTTTCCGGTGGTTGGTAGATGATGAGCGGGATATCCGTTTCCGCCTCTACACGCCGGAAATATTCCAGAACCACCTCAGCCGGCAATTCCTCGCGATGCGGGACAAGAGCCACGGGTAGTACGAGAACGGCGGCGGTCGCCCCTTTCCGTTGCATGTATTGACACAGTTCGATGCTCTGACGAAGATACGTGTGCGCGTCCGGTCGCTCAGGACTATCGGGCGACAACTCCCCGGAACAACCGACGAACACTGGCAGGCGGTCTGATACTTCGTCAATGACAATATCCGCGAGCCGCCGGACTTCAGTCACGGAGAACGTGTACATGCGGCCGAGCCCGCTTCGCGCAAACAACGCGTTCACGCTTCCGTTGGAAACGAGGTAGTTCACATACGAACGGATTCCTCTTTCGTCCAGAGTCCCGTTCGAGTTGCAGGGCGTAAACATCGGAACAATCACCCCGTGCAGGTATGCCGGGTTTTCCTGACCCGTGATCGGGTGCGCAATCAGCCGGTTCCATTCTTTCATCAGTCAAGTCTCAAGGCGAACAAAAACAGAAAAGTTGTCGAAGATCACACTCGTCGCGACAGGTTGCAGAGCGATATGTGCTACAAAAGGGTACCTCGGGGCTGTTTCCGGGGCCAACCGCGCTGCGGGTAACATGCATGAATGAACCATCGCATTTGCCTCCTTTGCCGCCTTGCGCAGCAGATATGATGCTCGGGCGCCTTGCCACCTGGTTGAGATTACTCGGTGCCGATGTCACATACGAGTCATGGATTTCCGATGCGGACCTCATGGAACGGGCTCGCAACGAAGGCAGGCTCGTGTTGACCCGGGACAGGGGGTTGCTCGGCCTGCCCGACTCCGTCCCTCGTTTCGGGGTGACATTCGACCGGTTGCCGGATCAGCTTGTACAGGTGGCCACGCACTTCGACCTGACGGCGTTCGTGCCGTTCAGTCGTTGCGTACGCTGCAACGTCGTGGTGAAGGTGATTCCGAAAGAGTCTGTGAAAGGCCGCGTATGGGAGTACGTGTACGACACCCAGGAATTGTTCACGGAGTGCCCCGTGTGCGGCCGTTTGTTCTGGAAGGGAACACATCCCACGAGGGCTCGCGAAGACCTCCGCAGGATGCTTGGAGAAGATATCGCGCGCAGGATTCGGTGGTGAAAACCTGCCGCCGAGTTCAATCAGGCTCCTCGTCAGAAAGCATCATTTCCAACTGGCGGCGGATGTGCGTGTCGCGGACCGCCTGTCTCTGTTCAAGGCGTTGTTGCAGGCGGCGCAGTTCGTCCGCAATCTGTTCAATCTGGAGGCGGTTCATCTCGGTCTGAACATCGAAAAGTTCACCCGCCCTTGCCGACAACCGCGCGCGAATCTCGTTCTTCGCGTTCTCCTCCGTTGCCAGCCGGTACTGGATCGACAGCCTGTCCATTTGTTCGCGCAGTTCAAACATCCTTCGGAATAGTTGCTCCGATTGCCGAATTTCGTTGGGATCGCCTCCTCTTCCCATCGCGCGGGCATGCCGCTCCATGTTCAAGGAGCGCAGAATCATCGCGCGGTACGCATGCGGACGCGAATTTTTCAGGGCAATCACCTGTTCCACACGCGACGAGTCTATCCTTCGAATGAATTCCAGTGCCGTTGCCTCTTCCTCCGGGGTAGGGTTCCTCAACTGGCCCCGCCTGGGGCCACGTGGGAATTCCGGAAAACCGCCCGGCGGAGGCCCTGGCATCTGAGCTTGAGCGCTGATTCCGCTCAGAAGAGCCGCCCCGGCAACAATCAACGAACACAGCAAAAACGACGTTCTCGACCATTTCATTGAGTTGTTTCCTCGTCAAAAATCATTGCGAGCGTCTCCACACGGTCCGCAAGCTCCACGACATCCTCGTCAAGGGAATTGTCTGACGCAGTTGCTCGAACCCTCGATGTCCTTATCCGGGTCGAAGCTTCCGTTGTCTCAGCAACAGAGGCAATCTGGATTCCATTTGCTTCCGAGACATCAGGCAACAGCGCGACCGGCGCGGAAAGCGTGTCACCCGGAAATGCGGTCGTTGGCGCCTCTCTCTGGAAAGTCAACGAAACCCCGAGCAAAAGAATCGCCGCAGCCGCAACCGGCCAGGCCCACACGGGGATCCGGGTTACGAGCGCAGTTCCGAGCCGCGCAGTACGCCCGGGACTACTCACTCTTTCGCGCCCAGCAACTGATGCGGCGGCTCGTTGCGATATGAACGCCCGGACGGAGGCGGAAGGAGAAGATCGCGGAAGTGCTCCAAACACTCCGCGGATCGTTCTTTCGTCATCCACCAGCCGCGCACATTCTCGGCAGTGTTCCAGATGCGCCTCGAAGGTGACGCGCTCTTCGGCCGAGAGCTCGCCCGATGTGTAACGGAGTGCGTCGTACCGGGTGCGAAAACACGCCGGTGTTTCTCCTGTGTCAGTCATTCGTTGAAGGCTCCGTGGCAATGTTCATACGCTTCCTCAGACTGTTCAAAGCGTACCGCATTCGACCGAGAGCAGTGTTGATGGAGACTCCAGTCAGATCCGCAATCTGCTGGAAGGTGAGGTCCGCCTCGTAGCGCAGGTAGACAACCTCGCGTTGCTCAACAGGCAATTCGGCCAGGGCCTCCCTCATGCGAGCCAGCCATTCCTCACGTTCCACCATATCGGCCTGACTTTCTACCTCGTCGGGAATTTCCGGTTGTATCGCCCCCACGTTTTCGCCATTCGTTGTGCGATTCTCCAGCCTGAAAATTCGACTTTCAACACGACGCTTCCGAAGGGCATCGAGAGCAAGATTCCTCGCAATGCCCAGCAACCAGCTCGCAAATTTGCCCCGTTCCCGGTAATCTGGCAGCGCGTTCAGAACACGAACGAACGTTTCCTGAAAAAGGTCGTTCGCCAGTGCCTCGTTCTGTACCATTCCGAAAATGAATCCGAAAACCTGCCGTTCGTAGCGGCGAACCAGCGTATCAAAAGCGGCAGCCTGCCCATCAAGGAACATGCTGATAAGTTCGGAATCGCT
>Ga0116178_10000506_pt1 | contig 35251 bp, 28 predicted proteins | sample AD_STIC12_MetaG_FD_89880 | JGI IMG/M metagenome (GOLD analysis project Ga0116178, IMG submission 89880) | Active sludge microbial communities of municipal wastewater-treating anaerobic digesters from USA - AD_STIC12_MetaG | ecosystem: Engineered > Bioreactor > Anaerobic > Digestate | place: USA...
AACACGAACGCGTTGATTCCGCACAGCTTCCAGATCTGCGGCAGAGTGCTGGCGTGGCCGGAGAAGTTGTCGGGTGCCCAGTGGAGCGAAATCTCCTTGCCAAACCGCTGTTTGAAGTACCGTTTCGTGTACAGCAGGTGCCGCACCCAGCTTTCGCCCCCCGGCATGAAACTTTCCGGTTCGCTGAACGTAGCTCCCGGAATGTCCCACCGGCCCTCTTTCACGCGGCGGGCAATCGCTTTTTCGGTGGCCGAATCTTCGAGATGCACGTACATCGGTGGCTGATCCTGCGCGAACGTGTAGGCGGGGTCGGCCTCCATGATTCGCAGCGCCTGATCAAACAGCGCGCGCGCGATTCGCTTTGTCTCCGAGAAATCCCATCCCCAGGAGAGGTCCACGTGCGAGTGGGGGACGATGTGCACCGTGTACTGCTTCGCCAGCGGATCCAGTTGCCTGAGCAGTTCGTTCGCCTCCACGACCTGCGCAAGGAACACCTCGGGCGCAGCATCAGGGTCCACCGTCGCAGCGTACCGCGCCAAAACATTATTGATCGTCGGGGTATGTTCGGGTTGCGCCGCGCGCCATTGCATCACGAAATCAAGGCTGCGCCGAAGCGTTTTCACCTGCCGTAGCCGGGGCGATTCGAACAGGATGAGCTTCAGCATCTCGCTCGAAAGCCCGCCCTCCTCCGATTTCACGGCGATCCTGAGCCCGTTCGCCATAAGAGCAGGCACCGGAAGGCTGATCGCTGGCTCGAACCCCTCCCCAACCTTCATTCCGTTCGCCCAGACCGTCAGGTGTCCTCCGATCACGAATCTTCCGCTGATTGGTTCGGAAAGAAGGGGAGACGCGGGAACGGAAGCACGCAACCACGCGGTAGCCCACCGTTTCGTTGCCAGATGCCGCCACCCCTCGCCCCACGCCGAATCATCGTATTCCGGCGATTCCGCGCCGCGTGCCTCCCCAATGATCGCTTTCCACGTCACCGGTAGTTCATTTGCCTTGAGAATCTCCAGAATTCGGGTAAGGCGGTCTTCCATGTCGGGTCTCCAGAAATCGGGGTTTGCGCGCACGGCACGTTCGTTGCAGACGTAACATAAATGAGCGACCTCTGCGGAACAACGCTCAACGGGCGGGCCACCGGAACGCAAAAGAGCGGGCGCACGCACGCGCCCGCTCCTGCCATGTCCGATGGTCTCGTTCCGCGAACGATCTCAGTTCGGTATTGTCACCCCGATGAACAGCGTGCTGTTATCGCGTTTGACCAGGAGCAACACGGAGTCTCCCGCCTTCACCGCCGCGATCCTCCGCTCGAATTCCTGCACATTCGCCACCGGCTGCAGGTTGACCTCCTGAATGATGTCTCCCTGACGCAGGCCACGGCTTGCCGCCGGGCTGTCCGGGTCCACCGCCGTTACGAGAACACCCGTCTGCGCTTCTCCGCCGCGCCGCCCTGTCGCTTCCGATGCGTTTGTCACCGTCAGCCCGAGTCTGGATACCGCACCGGTGCGCGATGACGAGCCGGTTCGCTCGCTGGGGAGCTGAAACTCCGCGGGCAATTCGTTAAGTGTCGCGGTTACCGTTCGCTCTCTGCCTTCCCGCCACAACCCGAGCCGCACCTGTTGGCCCGGAGGCGTGCTGGCGATGCGCAGACGCAGATCGTTCATGTCTTTCACCGCGATTCCATTAATCGTTCTGATTACGTCGCCGCGCTGAATTCCGGCACGCGCAGCAGGGCCGCCCGAAGTGACATCACCCACCAGTGCGCCGTGCCGGTCGGGAAGATTGAGGCTGTTCTGAATCTCCGGCGTAATCTGTTGTATCTGAACACCCAGATATCCACGCGATACACGGCCGTTTTCCACCAGTTGCCGGGCGATATCCCGAACCAGATTGATCGGTATCGCGAACCCCACCCCTGAATTGCTGCCGCTGGTGGAACTGATTGCCGTATTGATCCCGATCAACCGCCCGCGCAGATCCACCAGCGCGCCGCCAGAATTGCCCGGATTGATCGCCGCATCGGTTTGAATGAAGCTTTCAAAACCGGTATACCCGCTGCGATTGTCGCTGTCCACGATCCCGATGTTTCGCCCCAGCGCGCTCACGATCCCCGTTGTCACCGTGTGCCGAAGGGCTTCCCCGAACGGACTCCCGATGGCCACCACCCAGTGCCCGATCTTGATGCTGTCGCTATTTCCCAGCTCCAGCGTCGGGAGGTTCGTCAAATCCACCTTGATCACCGCAACATCCGTCCGCGGATCAGTGCCGACAACCCGCGCGCTCGTCTCCACCCCGTCGTCGCCGATCACCACCGTGAGCTTGTCCGCGCCCTGAATGACATGGTTATTCGTGACGATATACCCGTCCGAGCTCACGATCACGCCGCTGCCAAGTCCCTCACGGCGGAAATTCTGGTCGGGTATCTGCGGGAAAAGGTCGCGCGGGAAAAAGTCCGGCAGGTTCGGGATGACGTTCTGGGAAGCCTTCACGGTCGTTTCGCTCTTGATCATTACGACCGCCGGAATCGCCCGTTCCGCGGCCCAGTTGAACGCCTCCCCCAGCGCCATCGCCGTCGCCGTGGAAGGCGGTGGCGGAGTGCGAGGGCTTGATGGCGGCGCGAACAACCGCGTTTGAGCGTGCGCTTCAAACGGGGAAAACGGCGTGTGACTGAAAAGCGACCCCGAAGCAAGGATCAATCCGATGAACGTGCCTGCGACGATGAACGAAACAGCCCAGAGGACTTTTCGCCCCTTCATGGTGGTATCCTTCCTTTTTACGAAAGACCGGGAAACGGATGATGGTTCACTCACTACTAAGTGTACGACCGGAACACGCGATTCAAAATGTGGAACGCGCGCCCCGTGGGCGCGGTTCCTTGAACACACGGCCAACCGGCGTACAGCGCTTGACGATTCTCCGCATAACCGCTATACTAGGTAATACGCGAGCGTAACTCAGCTGGTAGAGTTCCAGCTTCCCAAGCTGGCTGTCGCGGGTTCGAATCCCGTCGCTCGCTCCATTCGTTCCATTCCGCATCAGATCAGCGATGCGTTTGCATACGCCGCCGCCTCGCAGGAGCCGGCGGTTTTTTTGTGAATTGTCCCGACCCCGCCGCCGCGCTACATTCCATAGGCAACACCTCTTCTCTCGGCACACTCTGTGGAGGCATTCATGCCGGCTTCACGCCACACCTGGTTGCGCGCGTATCACACGGACAACCCCTTTGACCGAACACTGACGCGCCCCCTCACCATCGTAGCGAGTGAGGACATCGAAGTCACGTGGCAGCCGCCCGGCAGCGCGGAACCGAAGGCGGTTCTTCCGTGCAGCCGCTACGATTTCATCTTCCCCTACCGGACCATCGAAAATGAAGAACGCATCGGTCGGGGCCGCATTTTCCTTCCCCCATCCTGCGAAACTTCCCCGAAGCCTCGCAGCGTGCCGCTGGTGCTGAGCATTCATTATGAGGGCGATCAGGGGTGGGCAGCGGGTTTCCTCGCCCAGGGATGGGCCTGCATGACTCCCATAGCCCTGGGACCCGACCACGGGGGCAATCTCGCCGGCGAGGGAATGGACCACACGCTCGCCATGGCGCAGCTCGTGCGCCGCCTCGGGTTTGTGGACCTCCAGCGCATCGGGTGGACGGGGGGCTCCGCCGGCGGCTTCCAGTGCCTCATGGCGATGGAAGCACTGTGGCCGGTGGCGTGCGCAAACGCCGACGTTCCGGTTGTTGACCTCTATTACAACATCAGGTATCTCGGCACGATGGAGCGGTACAACCGCGGCATAACGGACCCCGCCGCGCTCGTGATACCGGTCATCCACGCAGTGCAGTCCATCGTCGAAAAGACCGAAGGATATCTTAGGGGCGACGTGGAGGCGTACTGGCGGCATTCCGTTCCGGTCGGTGCGGCACTCATCAGATCTCCCCTGATCATCCACAGTGCGACCGGTGACCTCCTCTGTCCGGTTGCGCAAATCGGCGACGACTTCTACCGCCCGCCGAAGCGCAGCGACTTCCCACCGGGCTGGAACATGGAATACCGCAAATACGCGAACCCTCTCGCGCTCGACAAGCCGCTGATCGAATGGTTCTCGCCGGAACACGTGGAACAGGTTACCGTGGCAATCCCGGAGTCCGCGCCCCATGTTGACCGCATTCCCGTTCCACCCAACCGGCCGGAGCCTCCGCCCCCGCCGCCGCCGTATACACTCGTGAAGCCGTTCAGTCGCACCAACCTCGTTACCGTGTTGATCCAGGATGAAGGCAGCCCGACTCCTCTGTGCGCGCATTCGAAGTACGCCGTCTGGATGGACCCGCTGCCCTATTTCCAGTATCACTTTGCGCGGGGATACGTTCCTCCGGAGCACCTCACTCCGGAAGTGCTGACAAGGGTTCTGGGGCGGTTCTCAAGAGCCGTACCGCAAAACGCGACGCTTCCACCCATTCGCCGTTTGCACGAGCATTTCGATCGCTGGGAGACGCTTCTCGCGCTGGAGACGTTCGCCGGAACCCCTCCTCGCGAGGAAAATGTCAGCACTCTCCGCAGGCTGTATTCGGAGCTGCCACCGGTTGCCAGAGCTCTGGACGTGCAACAGGACGGCATTGTCGCTCAATTTTCCGAAAACCCCGTCGCAGGCCTCCTTTTCCATCAAGCGGCTGAGTTGCGGAAAACCGGCGAGAACTCCGAAGCGGAAGCGACGGAATCCCGCCTCAAAACGGAGTACGGCTCTTCCGCCTTTGCAAAACTACGGACGGAATAAGGGTTTCTTCGGTGGGCCGGGCGCAGGAGTTTCCCCGGGCGAAAGCCACGCCGCGAAACGCGGAACCGGCGGTCGAGATCCGGGAACTCGTGAAACACTACGGCGCGACCCCGGTTCTTCGTGGAATAAATCTCACCATCGTCGCTGGTACGTTCGTAGCCCTTTTCGGCGCGAACGGCGCCGGAAAATCAACCCTGCTCAATCTCATAGCCACCCTCGCCCGGCCCACGTCCGGCACAATTCGAGTGTGCGGATTCGATTCCGTGGAGGACGGCCCGCGCGCTCGCGGATGTGCAGGCATGCTCTCCCATGCGCCGTGGGTATACGACAGGATGTCCGTGCGGGATAACATCCGATTTTTCGCGAAACTGAGAGGAATCCATCTCGAAGATGCCGAAATTCTGGACGCACTGGCGGAAATGGATTTGGATCACGTTGCTGACGACGACGCCGGAACCCTCTCGCGCGGCATGAAGCAACGGCTCGGAATCGTCCGGGCTTTTCTCGGCACCCCCGCCCTTCTCCTTATGGATGAACCGTTCACCGGCCTTGACCGGAAGTCCGCTGACCTCCTCTGCGATCAAATCGGCCGATTCCGCCAAGCGGGCGGGACAATCCTCACGGTCACGCACGCAATCAGCGAAGGCTGGCGGATTGCCGACCGCGCTCTGGTGCTCCACCAGGGAAGATTGGTGCAGGATGTCCCGGTCTCGCCGGATGGACTGGAATCATTCGCGGCTCAGTACGACGACCGCATGCGGGGAGAAGACAACTGATGCGGGTGTTCTGGGCGATTCTGTGGAAAGACATTCGCTACGAACTTCGAAGGCGTGAACTTGTCGCCATCATGACGGTGTTCGCGCTGCTTGTGGTGGTGATATTCGCGTTTGCGACTGGTATACGCTCCGATTCACCCGCCTCGATGGCGGCTGCCGTCCTCTGGGTGGCAACCTCGTTCGCCGGTACGCTTGGCCTGAACCGGTCTCTCGCCCTTGAACGCGACGAGCAGTGCCTCAAAGCCCTGCTGATGAGCCCGGCGGACCGAAGCTGGGTGTTTCTTGCCAAGGCAACCGGCAACCTCGTGTTCCTTCTGGCCGCCCAGGTTATTCTTACCCCGCTCGTGATCGTCCTGTTCGGGGTTGAAGATACCGGTCAATGGTTGTTGCTCGGCGCCACGCTCCTGCTGGGTGCAACGGGGTTTGTAGGCGTAGGTACCCTGTTCGCCACGATGGCCACAGGCACGCGCATGCGGGATTGGCTTCTCCCGATCCTCCTGTTTCCGGTGGAGGTTCCGGTGCTCATCGCCGCGGTGAAGGCGACGGCAAATGTGTTTTCCGCCGCACCGCCCGGGGAATCCACCATCTGGATCGCCATCCTTGCAGCCTTCGATCTCATTTTCGTCTCAATGTCCATCCTCTCGTTCGGGTTTGCGGTCGAGGAGTGAGCGACAGTCGAGGTGGTTACACGCATGAATGAGCGGAATGGCACATCAGGCGTTACGCTGGTCGTAGGAGCAGGTCTCGCGGGGCTGACCGCGGCGTACCGCTGGTGTCAGCGTGGTGAGGACGTCGTCCTGGTCGAAAAAGCTCCGTACGTGGGCGGCATGGCGCGGTCGCATCACCGGAACGGGTTCATCTTTGATTTCGGCCCGCATTTCATCATCGAGAAAACGTCCCTGCTTGACGAGCTCTTTGCCCCGGATGAACTGGTCGCGTTCGGCCCTGAGATTCACATGGTGCTCGGGGGCCGATGGATCAGGTACCCGTTCACGCCTTCCTCCATGCTGAAAGTGCCACTCGGCGTGCAGATGGATTTCCTGCGGACGCGCGCTTTGGGCCCGCGCCCCGGGGTGGATTACGGCCCGCCGGACTCCTTCCGATCAAATATGAGCCGCCAGTTCGGGCGCGGGCTGTACGACTTCTTCTTCCGTCCGTACCTGACGAAGAAGTTCGGGGGGTGGGATATCAGCGATGTCGTTCACAGCGACTGGTGGGCGATGGCCACCCATACCCGCGGGGTGGTAACGCGGTTCGCACCACCTGCCCCGCGGCCCGGGCATGCGATGGGGGCCCTCCGGAAACTCGCACGGCTGACGAAAGAACTCCCGTACGTTTTCAGGAAACTGGCGCTGTGGTACCCTAGGGCCGGGTTCGGGGAAATTCCCAGACGCATCGCGGAACAGTTCGTTCACAACGGCGGAGTCATCCGCCTGAACAGCCAGATTGCGCAGATCCGCCGGACGGAAACCCGTATCACCGGCGTGGTGGTGGACGGAGAGGAAATCCCGGTACGGCGCCTCATCTGGACGGCGTCTCCCAATCTGCTCGCGCGCATGCTCGGAACCTCAACTCTTGATATGCCGACATTGCATTCGATTATCTATTTCATCAGCACCGATCGCCGGTACCGCCGCCGTGGAACCGAAGTAAGGCCGGTGGACCCTGAATACGCGTTCTACCGCGCCTATTTTCCGGAAACCATTTGCGAAGGCCTTACACCCGGCGGCAGAAGCGCGGTGGTCGCCGAAGTCGGAACCACGAATCGGGACGATCTCGCAAAAGCGGGCGAGAAGTATGGAGCCATGATCGACACGTGTGCGGCTCTGGGGCTGTTTCCGCACGGCGCGGTAACCGACATTTTCCACGATGTGCAACCCGATTGCTACCCGGTGTATCCCATTGATTACGAAACTCACCTTCAGAGGTACTACTCAGAACTCGCTCCGATCCAGAACCTCCTTCTGGCGGGCCGCAACGCGCGATTCCAGTACTACAACTCCCATCAGGTTATCCGCGATGGCGAACGCACCGTCGAGGACATGCTGTTCTGACTATCGCGGCTTCGACGCGTCGGCCGCGTCCGCGGGTTATTGCGTGTGAGTTCGGGAAAGGAGGAGAGTAGGCCGCCCCGTCGCGCGCGATCCCAACTGCACATGGATCACGTTTCGTGCATTCCCCTGGGGCCAGGACCCGTGATTTCGGTATATTTGAGAGAGCAGCAGTTCCGCAATCCGAAATCCGGTATTCCGGCGTGTGTCCGCGGTTCCGGGCGCGAGGCCCGGATGCAGGTGCGGCCGCGCCTGCCGATCATGTTCCCCGCGAGAGGTCGTGGGGTTTACATACGGAGCACATTCGTCCTTGAGCGCAGCATCCATGGAAGAGCCCGGCTCTTCCACCCTTGAAGCCGCCAGCCGAACTTCCCCTGACGACATCATCGACCCCAGACACGAGAAGCGCAACTACTGGCTCACCGTCATCAACGGCATTATGACGGGAGGGCCAAGCACGCTGTTCGACCCTAACACCGTCGTCGCGGCATTCATCATCCACCTCAGCGGCTCTCAGGCTCTTGTCGGTCTGGTAAGCGGACTGGTCATGCTGGGCCATGTCTGGCCGCAGCTTTTCGTTGCGAACTGGATCGAACCGAAACCGAAAAAACTGTTCGTATATCACATTTCAACGGTGTTGCGCCTTGCCAGCCTCACCACCCTTGGCCTGCTCATCTGGGTGTTCCGCCATGACCTGCCGGGGTGGTTCGTCTACGCCATGATCGGCCTTCTGTTTGCCTTCTGGTCTGCGGGTGGGTTCAGCGCTGTTGCCTGGTACGATATCCTGAGCAAGACAGTATACAGCTACAAACGGCCTGTTCTTTTTGCCTGGAGGCAGACCGGTGCCGGTATCATCGCCCTGCTCGCCGGCGGCGTTATCACATGGGCACTGAGCCCCCGGTCCGGACTGCACTACCCGCTGAATTACCTCTTCCTCCTCTCGCTCATGACGGTCCTCATAGCCATCGGGATCCTCTGCTTCAACCTGGTGGTGGAACCTGCCGAAACGCATGCGATCAAAAAGCGCCGACCATTCCGAGAGTATCTGAAACTTGGGCCGCAGATCATGCGCGAGGACCACAACTACCGACGCCTGTTCTGGGGGCAGATTACCTTCTCCCTCGCCGTCATGAATACCCCGTTCCTGGTCCCGTTCCTCATCAAAGATATCCGCGTGGACGACAGCATCATCGGCATGCTGATGGTGGTCGCCGCAATCGCGGACCTCATCATCAACGTGTACTGGGGTCAACTCGGATCGCGAAAAGGCAACCGCGCGGTTCTCGTTCTTGGGAGCAAGCTTTCCGCCTTTTCCCCGGCGCTCGCGCTTGGTGCTGTCCTGCTGCCCCGGTTCGCACTTTTTGGCGTTGACATCAGAATCGTTCTTGTTGCCCTTTCGCTGGTGATGTCACGCATCGCCGGCAGCGGACTCGGCGTCGGCAGGATGAACTATCTCCTCGACGTCGCGCCGCTCGGGATGCGGCCTTCCTACATGGGGTTTATGAACACGTTCTCTGCTGTCTCGATGATCATCCCAATGACCGCCGGCAGCGCCATTCAACTGGTCGGCTACTGGCCGGTATTTGCCCTCGCAGTCATATTCGGTATCGTTTGCGTCAGAGTCACCACGAATCTGGACGACGTGAAATTCACATCGCACCCGAATGGGTACCGCCCGGAAGAAAGCTGAACTGCCTTCCGTGAAATGCTGACTCTCGTAGGGAGTCTTCACGCCCGAACGCATCAAGAAAGGAAAAGACCATGGCGAAAATCAAAGTGCTCCAGTTCGCGGGTGGCGAAATCCACGACTGGAAGGGTGTGGGCGACGAAGTTGAAGCCACCCTCAAAGAAGACAGCGAATTTGAAGTGACGCGCGTGAACGAGGATCTCAACGTGTTCACCACCGACCTCAGCGCATACGATGCCGTGGTGTTCCACTACACCGTCGGAAGCATCACCGACGCGCAGCGGGATGGGCTGTTCAATTTCGTAAAAAGCGGCAAAGGGTTTGTCGGGATCCACTCGGCGGCCGATTCCTTCCGCGATTCACCCGAGTTCCGCGATTTCATAGGTGGGTACTTCGTGACCCACCCGCGCTACCGCAGCTATCAGGTGAGCGTTCTCGACGACAAGCACCCGATCACCGAGGGGCTTGATGAATTCGTCGTGACGGACGAGCAGTATATCACCGACTACGATCCCCGTGTAAATGTGCTGGCTACCGGCCTGTACAAGGGCAAGGCGTACCCGGTAATCTGGACGAAGTCGTTCGGCAAGGGCAAGATCTGCTACAACGCCCTCGGCCACGATGCCAACGCGTGCAAAAACATGTACTTCAAGCTCACGCTCGTTCGCGGCGTGAAATGGGCCGCCGCCACGGCGTAATCAACACCGTTGACCGAGATCAGCGGGACAGGCCACGAGGCCTGTCCCTTTTTTTCTGATCCATCCTGGGATTGTTCTCCGTTCCCGTGTGTCCAACGCGTTGGAAACGGACGTGGACGAAGCACGTCAGGCAACCTTGAGACACCGAAAAAGAGCCCTCCGCACGTCATTCTGAGCGCGGCGAAGAATCTCTCGCCACTCCCCCCACAACCCCGTCATTCCCGCGTGCCCGGCAGAGCGCGAAGCGCAGGCGGGAATCCAGAAGTAACCCGCGGGTCACGCCACCCCGATGAACAAATCACCCCCGTTCTCCATCTTACTAGGGTGGAAGGGAGACGTCGCGTGCGGTGCAGAATAACCCCGGAGACATTCGCGGAGGCGCAGTCTGGCTCTCACCGCGCGTTTGCCCGCCTCCACGGGGAAGTCGAGCCGTGCGTGCGCTGGTTCGCGTCGCGTCTGATCGGCCTGCCGTGGGTGGATGACATCGTCCAGAAGACCATGACGGCGCTCTATATCAACATCGCCAACATCGCGTCCGTCGAGAGTCTGCTGCCGTACGCATTCCGCGTCGTCCGGAATTTTTGTTACGAGGATCTGCGCCGGGAAGGCAGGTTCAGTCCTCCTCTGCATCAGCGGCGCGGCCAGGAAGACGAGCAGCGTGACTCGCGGCAGGTTCGTGACCAGAACGGGCTCGCCGATGAAACGGCCTGTGCACTGGAGCTGGCGCGTGAAGTGGCGCGGGCTCTGAATGAGTTGCCGGAACGGCAGCGGGAAGCGCTCATCCTCTTCGCAGAAGGCGACCTCACCTACTCCCAGATCGCGGAAGCAATGCACAGCGACATCGGAACGATAAAGTCACGTATTTTCAACGCGCGGAAGAACGTCATCAAACGCATCAACCCCCGCGTCCTCAGTGAACTGGGGATTGGAAAGGAGATCACCAATGGCGTCTGAAAACGATAACCTCAGGGCACTCATCCGCATGCTTCCCCCTGCGCGGGCACTGAGGCAGGAACTCAAAGCTGTCATCGCAGCGGAAACGTTCGAAGGGGTTGGGAAACTGGCTGTCCGCAATTTCACCGGCCTGCTCAACTCCGTCATCTCGCTCACCGACGACGGGGCCTACCTTGAGACGCTCGCCGTCGAGCCCCCGGGCAACGGCGCAACGGCGGACAAAGAACAGGTGATGGCCGTCCTTTTCTCCCTCAGCCAGCTGATTGCATACCTCGAAGGGCAAATCGGCCTGCCCGCCGCCGGCGGCGAGGAAACCGGCAAGGACATGAGGAACTACAACACCAGCGACAACCGCGTCACGGTGGATTTCTCCGGGGCGGAATTTCAGATCGCGCCCGACAAGTCGCCCGTAGATCCCGATGCGGTGGCGAAGCTGATCGGCGGGGAACGCGGTCAGAAGGTTGCCGACATGCTCCGGTCTGTCTTCGCTGCGCGCGCGGGAAAGCAGGACAGAAACGAAGACGGTGAAGTGGAAGATGACGAGGAGAAAAACGAGTAACAGGTCCGGGCGGGCGGTCGTTGAGCCTGTCGAAACGCCGCCCGCACAACCGTACTCCCGGTGATCGCCATCGGCGGGGAAAAAAGAGAGCGGGACTCAGGCCCCGCTCTCTCACGTTGTCGATCTATCACCCGATCGTCAGGCCGCGGGTTGGCTGCCTGCTCGCCTCATCATGCGCTCATACATTTCCCACCGGGCAAGCACCGCATTCACGTACCGCGCGGTTTCTGAGCCGCGGAAATACCCCGAGGACGCACGCCGGTAGAAGCGCTGGTGCGCCAGAAGCTCCATCGCCGTTTCTACGTTCCCCCGCCAGCGGTTCGGGTCACGGCCGATTTCCGCCGCCAGCTTGCGAGCGTCTTCCACATGCCCCAGTCCGACGTTATAGGCCGCAAGACCGAACGCGATTGCGTCCCGTTTCTCCAGCGACCCGAACTGCGCGATCTGGTCCCGGAGGTACCTCGTGCCGGCGTGGATGTTCTGCACCGGATCAAGAACGTCAGCCACCCCGAGCGATGCCGCGGTCTCCGGCATGATCTGCATCAGCCCGACAGCACCCATCGGGCTCTCCATGTCGTGGGCAAACCCCGATTCCTCATACGCCACCGCCGCCACCAGAAGCCAGTCCACCCCAACCTCTTCCGCCGCCAGTTTCATCGTACGGTCATACGGGGATATCTGCCCTTCGCGAAGGAATCGGGCGCTCGCAGCACGGTATCGGGCGGCGCGCTCACCTTTGTCGAAATACTTCGCGCGGAGGGTGGCGGTGATTCCGGAGGACTGGACTCTGCTCATGAAAACGTCCACTGCGTCGCGAAGTTGGTTCGCGTTCGGGCGGACATACCAGCCGACAGGCTCGTTCTGGCCTATCCGGGGACCGATGGTGATGTTCTGGCGGTAGCTCCGCTCGATCTTCGCCAGCGGCCACGGTGCGATGATGGCTTCCGCTTCGCCCTTTGAAAGCGCCGCAAGGAGCATCTCGTAATCCCACCCGGACGGCGCCGGTGCAATCGTAATTGCGCCACCAAGCTGCGTGTTCAGGTCTATCAGCGCGTAATATCCCGGACCACTTGGAATCGCGTGCACGGTGCGTCCCGCAAGCTCGTCAAGGGAAGTAATCGCAGCGCCGCCACGGGTTACCACGACGAAGTACGAGCTATCGTACGGCAGGCAACGGAGCGCCACGGGGTGGTTTGGAACAGCAGTCAACAGACCCGGCGCGATGATGTCGCCTTTCCCTTCCATGAGCCAGGGAATCATGTCTTCCGGCGTCGGGGGGATCACCATCTGAAGATGGACGTCCAGCATGTCGGCAAACTGGCGCGCCAGTTCGTATTCGAGGCCCCGCTCATCACCGCGGAACAGGAAGTAGCTTGATGCAGAATGCTGGGTGATGACGCGCAACGTATCCCGTTTCTGTATCTCCGGAAGGTCCTCACGCACCGTGGTTGCAAGGGAGGCGTCTTCCATTCTCGGCAAGGACGGCATATTCACCCATGCCGAAGCCTGGAACAGCGTGAAAATCATGATAATAAACCAGTAAAAATACATACGTTGAGCGTTCCTTTCGTTACTACTGCGCAAGCAGAGCGACACGAATTACGCGCAGTATCACAAGCAAGAGGCATGCCACGCCATTTCGGGGAGAGTAGCTAAGTTCCCGGCGAAAAATGGTGCCAGAGGAGGCAAAAACTTCGCCATACCGCAGAAAAAACCGGATGCATTTCCGTGCACTTAGCGTCGCTGTGGCCCGCCAGGTTCGGAAGGCTCCCGGAGCGATATCGTGCAGATTCTGCACGGTTGCGCCGTCATTTCACCTGCGTGATGTCACCCGCGTGATGCCGCGCGCAAGGTCCCCCATCGCCGATTTCGCGCGACAACCGACCGGCCACAGAAAAGGATCCGGGAGCGACAACGACGCCTTTCCGGCCTTCACGAGAGTTGAGACGCGTGAACGGATGTCCTCGTTCCATCTTCTCAGGGCCGGAGGTTCGTAACACGTTATCTTCGTTTTCACTTGCAACACTCCCATCGCGAAGGGGAGCCGTATTTGCCGCCCCGAATCCATGCCCGTACATTATAAAGTCTGGGAAATGGTTGCGTGGTGTACGCGTTGCGGGCCGGGGTATGCCGACCGAATCACCGGAGCTGCCGGAATGGAATCCGCACAGGACCTGCACGCTCGAATCAAATCCGCCGTGGACCATGTCCGCGAGGAAATTGCCCGCGCGGCGGTGAATTCCGGGCGATCCCCCGATGAGATCGCGCTGCTCGCGGTTACGAAAACGCGGTCGCCGGCGGAGGTCAACGCCGCAATCGCGGCGGGCGTGACGCTCCTCGGCGAGAACCGCGTGCAGGAAGCGGAAGCGAAGATCCCGCATGTCGCCGGCGGAGCGGAGTGGCATCTCATCGGGCACCTGCAGACCAACAAGGCGCGGCTGGCGGCGAAGCTTTTTCGGACGGTGCAATCGGTTGACAGCGTCCGCCTTGCGGAAAAACTGAACGACGCGGTGGAGTCCGGGCGAACTCTCGACGTGCTTATCGAGGTGAACGTGTCCAACGAAGCGTCCAAATTCGGAGTGGCCCCTGCATTTGTCGGCGAACTGGTGGAAAAACTGGTCGAGTTGCCCGCGCTTCGCGTTCGGGGGTTCATGACGATAGGCGCGTTCGTGGACGACGAAAGGCTTGTGCGTCGCGGGTTCCGACTGTTGCGCGAGATATTTGATGATACCCGGCGACAGTTCCCGTCAGGTCAGGTGGATACCCTCTCCATGGGTATGACCGGCGATTTTCGTTGGGCGATTGCGGAGGGCTCCACAATGGTGCGGATCGGAACGGCTTTGTTCGGGCAGCGGCAGCAAAGGGGCGCGTGATGTTCCAGTGGCAGTTCTTCCTCAATGGAGTGCTCAGGCTTCTCATTTCGTTGCTGAACATCTACAGCATCATCATCATCGTGCGTGTCGTCGCGAGCTGGCTCGGTGCAGACCCGTACAACCCGATCATGAACTTCCTTTCGCGCATCACAGACCCCTTCTTCGAGGCGATAAGGCGGCGCCTGCCCTCAGCGATGTGGAACACAGGACTGGATTTTTCCCCGCTGATTGCGGTGCTTTTGATTCAGGTCGTCACGCTTCTGCTGGAGTCAGTTCGTTTCTGAGCTACCGCATCGGCACATGGGCCGGAGGAAAGCAGCGATGAACATAACACCGCTCGACATTCGACGGAACGAGTTCACGCGTGCGCTGCGCGGGTACAACCGCGAGGAGGTGGACAGCTTCCTCGTCATGGTTGCCGACGAGGTCGAAAGCCTCATAAGCGAATATCGGGACCTCAGCCGGAAACTTGAGGAGCAGGAAAAACAGCTTGAGAACTTCCGCATGATTGAGCGGACGCTTATGGAAACGCTGATTACTGCCCAGCGCACGTCAGACAACATGCGCGAGACGACGCAACGCGAATGCGACGCAATCAAACGGGAAGCGGAACTGAAAGCGCAGGAAACCATCGAAAAAGCCCGCCTTGAGGCGGAACGGCTTGCCACGGAAGCACGGCAGCGGGCCCACAACGTTCTCGAGGATGCGCGCACCAAAGCGCATAACGCAATCGAAGCCGCGCTCAAGCAATCAGACGAGATCTATCAGGCAGCCAGGGAAGAAGCAATGGAAATCCAGACTGCTACGAAAGTTTTGATAGAACGGCGCGATTCGTTCATCCTCCAGATGAGGGCGTTCCTCGGCGGACAGCTTGAGGCGCTGGACCGGTTCGGCCGCGAGGAGCTGGCTGCCCCCCCCGCGGTTCAGGAACACGAAGTGCCGATCATTACCGAAGAAGAAGCTGCGGCAATCGCCGCGCTCGACAGGGAACTGAGCGCATTTGCGGCCGCGACGGCGCCACCCGAAGAATCCGTCCCCGTATCGGAACCACCAGTTCACGAGGAAGCCCCGGCCGAGGAACCGCCGGAAGACGGAGCGGAAGTCCTTGTGGGGCGGCAGCTGCCCCGCTCGCGGGAGGCCTGAGAAGGATGAGACGTGATGCCGGTCCCGTGCACCGTGTCACGGTACATGTCCAACCTCGGGCATCGAAGAACGCTGTGGGAGAAACGGATGCCGCGGGACGGCTCAGGGTGGCGGTTACTGCGGCGCCAGCTGACGGTCAGGCGAACGACGCGGTTATCGCGCTCCTCGCGGATCACTTCCGCGTACCGCGCAGCGCCATACTACTGGAGCGCGGGAGAACCGCACGCACGAAAGTTTTCGTACTCAGAGGCGCGCACACCAACGCGCCGGCACATGACGGGAACGCACCATGAACACGCCAGAACCGAAACTCTCCGAGCAGATACGTGAAGCTCTTGCCGTCGTACAGGCCCGCTCCTCCCTGAAACCATCGGTCGGTGTCATTCTTGGCACGGGCCTCGGCCAGCTCGCAGACGAGATCACCGTGGAAACGGTGATCCCGTACGGCGAAATCCCTCACATGCCGCTTTCGACGGTGGAAACCCACGCGGGCAGGCTTCTGATCGGGCATCTCGGCGGCAAACCGGTGGTGGCCATGCAGGGGCGCTTCCATTACTACGAAGGCTACACGATGAAACAGGTGACGTTCCCTGTCCGCCTCATGCGGGCGATGGGAGCCGATACCCTGCTCGTATCCAATGCGTGTGGAGGTATGAACCCCGCCTGGGAACCCGGTGATATCATGATCATGACCGACCACATCAACCTTCTCGGGGATAACCCGCTTATCGGGCCGAATGACGATTCCCTCGGCCCCCGTTTCCCCGATATGTCGGAGCCGTACAGCCGCGAACTGATCGAGTTGTGCCGAACAATCGCGCGGGAACACGGCATACCGGTTCGCGCCGGGGTGTACGTCGCAGTTCCCGGTCCCAACCTGGAAACGCGGGCGGAATACACGTTCCTGCGGAAAATAGGGGCTGATGTTGTCGGCATGTCCACTGTCCCCGAAGTCATCGTGGCGATCCACGGTGGCATGCGTGTGCTTGGCCTGTCGGTCATTACCGATCGTTGCCTGCCGGATTCACTGGAACCCGCGACCATCGAACAGATCATCGCCATGGCGAACAAGGCGCAACCGGGTCTCACCACACTCATGCGTGGCGTGGTGGAAAAACTGTAGCCCGAAACCGCATTTGAAGCGCCCGGGATCAGGGCGGCGCTGCCGAGAAGGAACCGCAGGTGCAAACCGCGTGTTCCGCTTGGATCATCCTGTAACACAGACCTGTGGAGAAAGACGACAGAACTCATGTATCGTGACGTACCGCCCACATTCTCGCTGCCAGACCTGGAACGCCGTATCCTCGCCTTCTGGCAGGAAAACGACACCTTCAACAAGCTCCGGCGGAAGAACGAAAACGGTCCCCGCTGGTCGTTCATAGACGGTCCCATTACCGCGAACAACCTGATGGGCGTGCACCACGCCTGGGGACGCACGTATAAGGACGCCTATCAGCGCTACCACTCCATGCTCGGGCAGCATCTGCGCTACCAGAACGGGTTCGATTGCCAGGGGCTTTGGGTTGAGGTTGAAGTCGAGAAGGAACTCGGGTTCAAGTCCAAACGCGATATCGAGGAGTACGGCATCGACCGGTTTGTCGAAGCGTGCAAGGCCCGCGTGGTCAAGTTCTCGAAACGACAGACGGAACAGTCCATCCGGCTGGGGTACTGGATGGACTGGGACAACTCGTACTACACGATGTCCGACGAGAACAACTACACCATCTGGCATTTCCTGAAAAAGTGCCATGACCGGGGCTTCATCTATGCCGGGCACGATGTGATGCCCTGGTGCCCGCGCTGTGGCACGGCCATCAGCGATCAGGAAATCGTTACGGAAGGGTACCAGGAGCTCACCCACACGAGCGTGACGGCGAAATTCCCGCTGGTGGGCCGGCCGGGTGAGTCCCTCCTTGTGTGGACAACCACGCCCTGGACACTTACCGCGAACGTGGCTGCGGCAGTCCATCCAGACCTGACCTATCTTGCGGTGAAGCAGGGCGATGAGACGTTCTACCTCGCCAAAGCCTGTGCCGGGCGGACACTCAAAAACGAGTATGCCGTACTTCGCGAACTTCCCGGTTCCGAACTGCTGGGCTGGGCGTACTCGGGCCCCTTCGACGAACTTCCGCCCGTGGCGGGCGTGGAACACCGGGTGATCGCGTGGGACGAAGTTACCGAGGAAGAAGGCACCGGTATTGTCCACATCGCGCCCGGCTGCGGCAAGGAGGACTTCGCACTCGGCAAGCAGTTCGGTCTCTCGGTCATTGCGCCGATAGACGAGAACGGCCTCTTCGCGGAGGACTTCGGGCCGTTCGCCGGAAAACACGCGTCGCAGGTGCCTGAGGACGTATTCGCGTCGCTGAAGAACAAGGGGCGGCTCTACCGGACGCAGAAATACACTCACCGCTACCCGGTCTGCTGGCGCTGCAAAACCGAATTGCTCTTCCGTCTCGTGGACGAATGGTTCATAGACATGAGCACCCTCCGTTACGAAATCATGGAGGTGACGAAGCGCATCACCTGGATGCCCTCATACGGACTCGACCACGAACTTGACTGGCTCAAGAACATGGGCGACTGGTGCATCTCCAAGAAACGGTTCTGGGGCCTCGCCCTGCCCATCTACCCGTGTCAGAAATGCGGCAACGTGGACGTGATCGGCAGCGAGACGGAGTTGGAGCAACGGGCGGTCGAAGGATGGGAGCAGTTCGCGGGGCACTCACCGCACCGCCCCTGGGTGGACGCGGTGAAAATCGGGTGCTCGAAATGCGGGTCTCCGGTCGCGCGGATCAAGGATGTCGGCAACCCGTGGCTCGACGCCGGAATCGTTCCCTACAGTACCCTGAATTACCGGCACGACCGCGAGTACTGGAGCAAGTGGTTCCCCGCCGAGTTCATAACCGAGTCGTTGCAGGGGCAGTTCCGCAACTGGTTCTACAGCCTCCTCGCAATGAGCACCGTCATGGAAAACCGCGAGCCCTTCAAGCGCGTTCTTGGCCACGCACAGGTGCGCGATCTCAAAGGCGAGGAGATGCACAAAAGCAAGGGCAACGCAATCTGGTTTGACGACGCCGCCGAGAAAATGGGCGCGGAAACCATGCGTTGGCTCTACTGCCGCCAGAATCCCTACACGAACCTCAATTTCGGCTACGAGGCGGCGGAGGAACCTCTGCGGCACCTCACCACGCTCTGGAACACCTACAAGTTCTTCGTAACCTATGCGAAAATAGACGGCTTCATTCCGGGCAGGTCGCCGGTTCCCTACCAGCAACTCGATCGAATGGACCGCTGGATACTCGCGCGGCTGAACCAACTGATTGCCGACGCGCGGCGGGCGTTCGACGGGTTTTCCGTGATGAACTTTGTGCACGCGGCGGAGCGATTCATTGACGACCTTTCCAACTGGTACGTCCGCCGGTGCCGCGATAGATTCCGACAGGCGGATCAGGCGGGCGACCCGGCTGCGTACGAAACGTTGTACACGGTTCTGTCGACAACGGTTCGACTTCTCGCGCCGGTAATCCCGATGTTTGCGGAAGAGCTGTACCAGAACCTCGTGGCGTGGCGGGAAAGCGAGCCGGAAAGCGTGCATCTGACGCCGTACCCGGAAGAGACGCCCGAATGGGAGGACGCCGCCCTCGTTGCCGATATGGCGCTCGTGCGGAACGTGGTGGAAATCGCGCTTGCCGCCCGGAATGCCGCCAAAATCAAAGTCCGGCAGCCACTCGGCGTGATGACTGTCGTCACCGATCGGAGCGCAATCAAAACGCTGGAAGCGAACCGTCAGGTGATCGCCGAGGAACTTAACGTCAAGCGGATCGTCTTCACTGATTCCGCCGAAGGGCTCACCACGCGCGTGGCGAAACCGGCGTTCCGCGCGCTCGGGCCGCGCTTTGGAAAAGATGCAAACGCCGTAGGGAACATCCTCCGCGCGCTGGACCAGGATACGCTCGCCAGAATCGCGGCGGGCGAAACCGTGACCATTCCTGTCAATGGAAAACATGAGCAGATATCCAGCGAACTTGTGGAGGTCGTCACAGCCAGCCCGCAGGGAATGTCAGTAGTTTCTGACAGGCAGGTTACCGTGGCCCTCGATACGAACCTTTCAGACGAACTTGTGGACGAGGGGTTTGCGCGGGAAATCGTGAACAAAATCCAGAACATGCGCAAGGAAGCCAATTTCAACGTTTCTGACCGGATCACCGTGGGCTATTCGGTCAGTCCGCGCCTTGCACGTGCGATAGACTCTTGCAGAACGTACATCATGAAGGAGACACTTGCGCGTGAACTGGTGCCTCTCGACGGCGAATGGGAGCGCCGCTCCGAATGGACAGTGAACGGTGAACCCGCGGAACTCGCCGTCCGACGCACCACGCAATCAGGCTTGGCAAACGGTGGGGGAATGCAAGATGGCCGCACTTGACCCGCAGGAACTCGCGTATTTCGAGAAGCTGTTGAAAGAACGGCGGGCAAAGGCGCTTTCCGCTGCAGAAGAGGGAGAAAGTGTCCGCCCGAAAGAAGCACCCAAGGAATCTTCGGGAGATCTGAGCGCCTATTCCGTTCACATGCCCGATCAGGGAACGGACGCCATGGAGCGCGAGCTGGAATTCCTCCTCGCCGCTCGCGACGAGAAATACATCCGGCATCTGGACGAAGCGCTCCAGCGCATCAAAGACGGAACCTTCGGCATCTGCCGTACCTGCAACAAACCGATATCCCGCGCACGCCTGGAAGCAGTACCGAATGCCACAGAATGCATTGCCTGCAAATCACAGCGAGATAAGCTCCCCCGACGCTGAACCGCGCCCCTTCTCGTGGACAAGGGCGTCCTGCGTGTTCATAGCTCCCGCACTGGCTTCGCTCGGTCTGGATCGCATCACCAAAATCGCCGCGGAACGCCATCTCACCTTTTCCGTGCCGGAGAAGGTACTTGGCGAATACGTTCGCGTCGTTCTCTGGTTCAACGAAGGCGCCGCGTTCGGAATTACGTTTGGCGGCAAATGGGCGCATGTCGCCCTTTCCCTGATTGCGATGGTTGTTGTCATCTACCTCGTCTGGCGGACTCCCCGCGAACACTCCCTCATGCGCTCCGGTTTTGCCCTCATCCTGGGAGGCGCGGCAGGCAACTTATGGGACAGGCTTCTTGCCGGCAAAGTCACCGATTTCATAGACGTCGGCATAGGTTCTCTGCGGTGGCCGACCTTCAACGTGGCGGATGCCAGCGTGGTGGTCGGGGTGTTCCTCATACTCCTCACAAGCTGGAAAACCAGCCGCGAGGAGCAGACCGCGAAAGAGACGACGGCGCACCCCGGGCCGGTAGCGGCAACGGAAGGGACTCCCGGTCCGTGAAAACGCCCCTGCGAGCGGCCAATTACCGGCTTCTACTGAACGTCGGCCTCGGCGTTCTCTTGACTGACTGGTTGACCAAGGCGCTCGCGGCAAATCTCCTTTCCGCCGGCCGTCCCGTATCCCTTTTCGGGGATTACGTCCGATTGTTGCTGTCGCACAATCCCGGAGCCGCATTCGGGATGCGGTTCGGCGCCGCGGCTGTGCATCTGATGGTCACGCTCGCGGTGATCGCGTTCATCGCGGCAATAGCCCTGCACACGGCCCCGTCCAGAAGGCTTGAGCAGGCGGGGTATGGCCTTATCCTTGGCGGCGCCGTCGGAAACCTTGGCGATCGTCTCCTGCTGGGTCACGTGATCGATTTTTTCGACCTCGGTATCGGCAATGTCCGCTGGTGGACGTTCAACGTTGCCGATGTAGCGCTTACGGCAGGCGTGGGCCTTCTCCTCATCGCATCATTCCGCTCGCGACGCACCGTGCAATAATTGCGCACATGGCGTCCACGCGCCCGCCCGTCGCCATCCCCAACCCTCTCAGGCCACCCGAAGAAAACGCGCTGTCATTCCCGCGGAAGCGGGAATCCAGAACACCCTGCTGAAGAGATTCCTGTCGCTCTCAGAACAACGGAGGGCAAAACGCTGGAGGGACCCGCTCCGTCGGGTCCGATCTATCCAGATCCGCCATGGCCGCCGCGTGGTCGCCCTCCGGATTCCCGCCTGCGCGTCGTGCGCATCGCGCACCCGGAATGACGGCTCCTGACACCGGTATCGCGTCATTCGTCGTATTCCCGGCCCTCTGGCCCGCTGGCAAATCCGACCCTCTCAGGCCACCCGAAGAAAAAGCGCTGTCATTCCCGCGGAAGCGGGAATCCAGAACACCCTGCTGAAGAGATTCCTGTCGCCCTCAGAACAATGGGTGGGAAAACCCTGGAGGGACCCGCTCCGTCGGGTCCGATCTATCCAGATCCGCCATGGCCGCGTGGTCGCCCTCCGGAAAGAGCGGGCGCGCCGTTCCCCACCTTGCGTTCCCCACGCGATCCGATTAATCTCCTTCTACGGTTCCACGCGAATGAAACCCGGCTGACAGGGAGGTGCTCATGCCGCGTCCCAACATCATCCTCATCATGTGCGACCAGATGCGCGGGGACGCGTTCGGTGCTGACGGCAACTCCACCATCGAAACCCCGAATCTGGATTTCCTCGCCTCGCTGGGCACGCGGTTCTCTCACGCGTATTCCGCGGTCCCGTCGTGCCTGCCCGCACGCGCCATCCTCTGGACCGGACAGAACCAGTGGCACACCGGCGTGCTCGGGATGGGACGCGGGCAGGGACAGATACCGCACGACTTCCCGCACACCCTCGCCGGCGAACTCGCCAGCGCGGGCTACCGGACGCACCTCGTGGGCAAAGGCCATTTTCATCCCCAGCGCGCCCCGATGGGTTTCCACGACATGGAGCTGGATGAATCCGGGCGCATGCCCACCAGCGAACACCGCCAGTGGTTCCGCACCCATGCGCCGGACGGCGTCACCCCCGACGACCACGGCGTGGACTGGAATTCGTGGCACAGTCGGCCGTGGCATACTGACGAGTACCTCCACCCCACCGCGTGGACGATGAGCCGCGCGCTCAATTTTCTCGACACATACGACTACTCGCAGCCTTTCTTCCTGAACATTTCGTTTGCGCGACCCCATTCGCCGTACGTTCCGCCGCGATTTTACTGGGATTTCTACCACAGCCGTGGAACGCCGCCACCTTCCGTGGGTGAATGGGCAACCATGCATGAAGATCCCCGAACCGCGCTCGACCCCAACGCCTGGCGCGGGAAGATAAACCCCGATCGCATCCATCGCGCACGAAGTGGATACTACGGCGAGATCTCCTTCATAGACACGCAGCTCGGGCGCCTCATCAAGCGCCTCAATCGGGGCAACGACACAGCCAGTTTCGCCAACACGTGGATCGTGTTCACCTCGGACCACGGGGACATGCAGGGTGACCACCACCTCTGGCGCAAAACCTACGCCTACGAAGGCAGCGCCCGCATTCCTTTTGTCGTCATTCCACCGAGAAACCTGGGAAGGCCTTCACGGCAGGTGGCCGACGAAGTAGTGGAGCTCCGCGATATCATGCCTACGCTTCTGGAAGGCGCGGAAGTACCGCTCCCCGGGACCGTGGACGGACGAAGCCTCGTGCCTTTGCTCGATTCACCCGCCACCGATTGGCGCCCTTACATCCATGGCGAACACTGCACGTGTTACTCCGAGGAGCAGGAGATGCAGTACGTTACCGACGGCCGGCGCAAGTTTGTCTGGCTCCCCCGTATCAACCTCGAACAGTTCTTCGATCTCGAATTCGATCCCGGAGAATGCCACGACCTCATCCACGACCCGTTGCGGCAGGCCGAAATCGCCATCTGGCGCGGCTATCTCGTGAAGGAACTTGCGGAACGCGATTGCGGCTGGGTGGTGGACGGAAAACTCCACTGCCCGCCCGAACCGCTCGTCTCCCCGTGGAAGGACAGAAGATGGGTTGGAGACGGGTAATTTCGCACCATTCCTGCCTGTCATCGGTGCCACACGCCGTCATTCCCGCGAAGGCGGGAATCCAGCCACTGCCCAGTTTTTCCGTGTCACACCACCGAACAGGTGGGACAGGCATTCCTGCCTGTCCGCCGCGCCGGTCATTGAGCCTGCTCCCGCGGGCGGGAGCCTGTCGAAATGACCGCCCCGCCGCGATTCGGCACACCCGGAGGCCCCCATGCCCCGCCCCAACGTGATTCTTATCCTCTGCGACCAGATGCGCGGCGACGCCATCCATGCGGACGGCAACCCGTGCGTTGAAACGCCGAACCTCGACTACCTCGCCTCGCGCGGAACACGGTTCTGCCACGCATATTCCGCGGTCCCGTCATGCATTCCGGCGCGCTCGATCCTGTGGAGCGGGCAAAGTCAGTGGCATACCGGCGTACTCGGCCAGGGACGCGGGCAGGGGCCTATGCCGAACGACTTCGCCCATACGATCGCCGGTGAGTTTGCCAGCGCCGGTTACCGTACTCACCTCGTCGGGAAAGGGCACTTCAGCCCACACCGCGCCTCCATGGGCTTCCAGACGATGGAACTGGACGAATCAGGCCGGATGCCCGACAGCGAACACAGGCAATGGTTCCGCGCGCACGCACCGAAAGGCGTGACACCGGACGACCACGGGGTCGCCTTCAACTCATGGCACGCGAGGCCGTGGCATACAGAAGAGCACCTTCACCCCACCGCGTGGACCATGAGCCGGTCGCTCGCGTTTCTCGAATCGCACGACTGCACACAGCCCTTTTTCCTCAACATCTCGTTTGCCAGGCCCCATTCACCCTACGTACCTCCACGGTACTACTTCGACCTTTACCACACTCGCCAGACGCCGCCTCCTCACATCGGCGAATGGTCCGCCCGTAACGATGACCCGGTCACTGCGGTGGATCCAAATGCCTGGCGCGGCCGGCAGACTCCCGAGGCAATCCATCGTGCACGCTCTGCGTATTATGGCGAGATCTCCTTTATTGACACACAGATAGGGAGACTCCTGAACTGGATTTCACGGTACCGCCGGGCCGCATTCGACAACTCCTGGATCATTTTCACCTCCGACCACGGGGATATGCAGGGCGACCATCACCTGTGGCGCAAGAACCACGCCTACGAGGGAAGTGCGCGGATACCATTCATTGTGGTGCCTCCGAAAGAGTACCGCGGTGCGAAACGGGCGGTCGCCGACGAAGTGGTTGAGCTGCGCGACATCATGCCGACGCTGTTCGAGGCTTCCGGCATCCCGGTTCCTCCCACCGCGGAAGGCCGGAGCCTCCTCCCGCTCCTGGACGCCCCTGCATCCAACTGGCGGCCGTACATCCACGGCGAACACTGCCAGAACTACTCGAACGAACAGGAGATGCAGTACGTTACCGACGGCCGGCGCAAATTCATCTGGCTGCCGCGGATCAGTGTCGAGCAATTCTTCGATCTCGAATCCGACCCGGGCGAATGTGCCAACCTGATCAACGACCCATCAAGGCAGGGCGAAATCGCCATCTGGCGCGGCTATCTCGTGAAGGAGCTTGCGGAACGCGATTGCGGCTGGGTGGTGGACGGAAAACTCCACTGCCCGCCCGAACCGCTCGTCTCCCCGTGGAAGGACAGGCGCTGGACAGGCGAAAGGTAACCCGGAACAGAACCGGCGGTCGTTGAGCCTGCTCCCGCGGGCGGGAGCCTGTCGAAATGACTGCCCCGCACGCGACAGGTCGATCTTTGGAGTGCGGCGGCTTGCCGCCGCTTTGAAAGCGCAGGCTAGCCTGCGGAATCCAAAGACAGATGCATGCGAAAGACCGGGAAACTGCAGTCATCCCCTGTGCGCCTTCGGCAACGCAACTTTCGACCTGGAGGCCAGTAGACCCTGTTCGTTCCCGCCCCCCGGCGAAAACAGAACTCTGGCCCACCCTCAAAACCTCACCGGATTCCCGCACTCCGCCAGAATCCGCTCGGCGTTGCGGTGGAAGATGTTGTGCCGGTCATCGTCGCTGATGTGCGCGTAGAGGATGCACCCGGCCGCATAGTGCGGATCGAACCACGGCAGGTCTGTGCCGAAAAGCACCTTCTCCGACCCCGCCTCGTTCACGAACTTCTCCACCACCCCGTTCACGGCATACGCGGCGGTCAGCTCGAGATACACGTTCGGGTGTTTCTTCGCCACGCTGATCGACATGTCCCACTCGCCGTAGCCGGAATGCCCCATCAGAATGACAAGGTCCGGGTAACGGTCGGCCACCTCGCCCACGAGCTTCGGACCGTCAAACTGGCTGCCGCCCCACGTATGCATGAGAACCGGCATGCGGTGCTCCTGTGCGTATGCCAGCGCCGGAGCGTACGCGTCACCGGTAATCGGGTACCGGTGGTAGTCGGAAAGGAACTTGACTCCGACAAATTCCTTCCGCTCCGCCAGCCCGTCAAGCTGCCTCAGCACGGTGTCCGGTTCGTTGGGGTTGACGCCCCAGTACGCGCGGAACCTGTCGGGAAAACGACGCACCACGTCGGCCATGCGGGCGTTGCCCGTCTCGCTGTTCACGAGCAGTGCCTCGTGCGAGCTGCAGACAATGAGCCGCACGCCCGCCCTGTCCATCGAACCGACCATCTGTTCGGCCGTCACGTGTGGAAAAAAGATGCCATTGAACGGCCCGAAATGCCCGTGCATGTCGATAATCGGGCACGAGACACTCTTCCCCAGCCGGCGGAACTCGTGCATGAGTGGTGTAGTCTGGCTCATATCGTCACCTCATCCAGCAGCCGGGCAATGTTGCCGCCCAGAATGAGTCCCTTGTCGGCCTCAGAAATGTCGGCATGGAGCGTCGTCAACAGAGCACCCCCCATGGCCCAGTGCGGGTAACCCGAGCCGTACACCAGCCGTTCAGCCCCGTACTTGCCGCACAGTGCCGCGATGCCGCCATCCAGTTCGTAGCGCGAAATCTCTATGAATAACGTCGGAAACGCGCGCAGGAGCGGCCGGAAAAGCCTGTCATCACCCCACGGGCCGGTGCCCAGCACGATCAACCTCAGCCCCGGCGTCTCGGTCAACAGCTTGGTTGCCAGCGCCCAGCCGCCCGCGCCGCCGGAGTTCTCCTCCAGCGGCAGCAACAGCGGAATGCGGCATTCCACCAGAGCGTCGAGGAGATCGCCGCAGCCTACCCGGTCGAGCAGATACCGGTGTTTCGATGGATACGCCGCCAGTGCCCTCACGCCATACCGCTTCATGGAGTCGAGGAATTCGGTCCGTGTGCCGAGTTCTCCCGTTTCAAGCGGCAGGATTGCCCAGACGGGCATCAACCGGCGGTAGGAAGCGGTTTCCTTTGCGGACCGGACGTTCATCTCCGACGGGCACCCGCCGCGAATCGCATCCGCCACAACAAGCGCCCGCTCTACCCCCGCACGATCCAGCGCAGCGATCAACTCCTCGGGCGTCCGGCACGGCGCCAGCGTTGGCGTGTACACGGCGCCGTACGAAATGTTCGCGTCAATGATGTTCATCCACTCCTCTCCTCCTGGCAAAATCAGGAACCCGGTTCCCTTCATTCTCCCGAATCTGAGTACAAAAAATGCCCGCGGCAACGCACAGGACAAAGCCGCGGCGATTTTTTCTTCAGGCCCTTGACACGAAGACGACTCTTTGCCTCACCTTGAACTGCCAGAACAGTTCCACCCGGCGTGCTCGATTGCATTCGCGGCTTCCGGGGGCCTGTCTTGGTGCCGCGGGGACGGGAGGCTACCGTTAAAAGCGAACGAACCGGACAAGACAACCAATCGGGAGGGACACGTATGACACCCGTTCTCTTCTCCGTAAGCTACGCGGGGCTCTGGGGGCAGGACACGCTCGACGTCGAGTCGTTCATCGAACGAGCGGCAAAGCTCTTCTACCCGGCTGTCGAACTGATGGGCAAACGGCCCCATCTCTCCATCCTCGACGCGAGCCCCGAGCGAATCAGGCGCATCCGGGAACGATCCGCCGCGAACAACGTGGAAATCGCGACGGTCGCTGCATACACCGATTTCACTGCCGGCCCCGCCGCGGAGGTGCCCTTCGGTGAGATGCAGGTGCTGTACGTGCGGGAACTCGCGCGTATCGCCCGCCGCCTCGATGCGCACGTCATCCGCGTGTTCACGGGCTATTCCACCGATGACCACTCGTACGTCACCGACTGGAAAAAATGCGTGGCCGGTATCCGTGAGGCCGCGACGGTGGCCGCCGATCAGGGCATCGTGCTGGGTGTTCAGAATCACCATGACACCGCAATTTCCACGGATGCATACGTCGAGTTTCTTGACGAAGTGAACCACCCGAACTGCAAAGCAATGTACGACCCCTGGGTGCCCGCGCTGCTGGGAGAAGACCTGTACACCTGCGCGAAACGGCTGGCTCCCCGCATGGTACAAACCACCCTGGCCGACTACGTGCGAATTCCGCGGTGGGCATACGAACCGGGCCTGGTCAATTACCGCAGGCTGCCGGACATGGTGCGCGCGGTGCCGCTGGGGGAGGGGTTCATTGACCTGAATGCGTTCTTCCGCGGCCTCAAGGAGGGTGGGTTCAACGGCTACGTCGCGTACGAAATGTGCTCACCCCTCCGGGGAGGTGGTGGCTACAAGAACCTCGACCGCACTGCGGCGGCGAGTCTGCGCAAGATGAAAGCCCTCATCGGTTGAGACGGGGCGCTCAAGCCACAGATGTCATGTGCTGCAGTACCCGGCAGGGCGTTCTCGGCGTGAGCGCCATAATTCTCGAACAACGGATCCTCAAAGGAAAACCAATGCGGCAACGAATGCCTGAACTCAACGTCAACGAACAAGGTGCCGTCAGCATCTCCTGCCCAGGGTGGCCCGGGTTCGCGCTGCGGAATCTGTCGCCGGCGCTGCGCGTGGACGGGGCGGACCTCAAACCCTGTTCCGCTCGCGTACTGACGCACACCGATGGCTCCACCACGGTGGACTACCGGTTCCGCGAAGGGCTCTCGTTGACGTGCCACATTGAGCGGTGGCAGGGATGCGGGTACCGCTTCCACGCCGTGATTCACAACAATGGTGGCACTGCGATTATGCTGAACAATGTCGTGCTCCTCGGCACCGACGGCGAAGGTTCCGTTGTCGCCTTCGGTGCGGCGGATGAACCGGTCCGCGTGATGGAGCAGGGCAACTACTGGGGAAGAGTGCGGCAGCTTTCCGGCACCAGGGAAGCACCGGCAAACAGCGCGCAGGGAGAGCCGAACGAAGCGCCCGGCACCACGCACGGTTCCTCGGATTTCGTGTGGGTGGCATACAATCAGACCTCCCGCATGGCGTTTCTCGCCGGGTTTCTCTCGTCGGAGCGCTGGTCAGGACGGATCAGTGTGGAAACAATGCCGGGAGGCTCCGTTCTCCACTGGGGAACCGGCTTCGACGGCGCGGACGTCTTTCTCCAATCGAATACCGAAACGCCGCTGGAGGATATTCTCCTGCTTGTGGGAGACGACCCGTGGGAGCTCCTCGCGACGTACGCCGGGGAGGTTCAAGCGATCCACAACCCGCAGTTCCCCGCGGCGCCGCCCGTCTCATGGTGCAGCTGGTATGCCTACCGCCTCGGCGTGTCGGAGGAGCGCATCCTCGAAAACGCACGGATCGCCGCCGAACGCCTCAAGCCCCTGGGCCTTCGCATCATGGAGCTCGACCTCGGCTGGGAGGCGGGCAACCTGCCCAGCACCTTCGAGGAAAACGAACGGTTCCCCCACGGGCTCAAGTGGCTTTCCGAAGAGCTTGCGAAGCTCGGTTTCGACATGGGCGTCTGGAAAGCTCCCTTCACCATCAGCGAGTTCGACCCGATGGCGAAGGAGCATCCGGAATACCTGATTCAGGGGGAGGACGGCAAACCCGCGCCCTACTGGGACTGGTTCTGGGAGCCGCACGGCAAGGTGTTCATCCTCGACCTGACACACCCCGGTGCGCAGGCATGGTTGCGGGAGAAGATGACCAGCCTCGCTGAGCGGGGCGTGAAGTATCTGAAATCGGACTTTATCGGCTGCGTGGCGGGTGATGCCGCCAAACGTCGCTACAACCCGGAGATTGCCGCGGGAGGTGGCCTCGAAGCTGCCCGCATCGGCGCCCGTATCATCAAAGAGTGCCTCCCCGCCGCGCTGCAACTGAATTGCGGCGGTCCGGAGATGCCGGGAACCGGCCACTGGCCACTCCTCTACACGGTTCAGGACACTGGCAACACCGGCTTCATCGGCCATGCCTTCCAGCGGGATAACTACCAGGCAGCAGCGTGCCACCTGTTCAAGAACTACCGTTGGGGCATCCTCCAGCCGTCGTGCCTCTGCGTCGGCGCGCCGGGCACGCTGGACGACGCGCGGCTCCGCGCCACCATCGCCTTCCTCACCGGCGGGCAGGTGGATATCTCCGATACCCTTACCACGCTTCCAGAAGACCGCTGGGCGGTGTTGACCGCCACGTTGCCGCCGCTCGGAATCACAGCAAAGGCGGTGGACCTGTTCGAACCGGTCTACGCCGTGCCATTCGATTACGAAGCCGTCTGCCGCGGCGAGGCGGGCGGCCAGACGCCGCCGAAGGAGCACCCGCCGGGTTCTGTCTGGCATCTGCACGTGAAAACCGAGTGGGACGAGTGGGACCTTGTCGGCGTCTTCTGCTACTCCCCCGGTGCATCCGCAGAAAAACCGGAAATGGACCGCTTCGCCATCCCGTTTCCGATGCTGGGCCTCCCTCCGGAGAGCACGCGCTGGGGGTACGAGTTCTGGTCGGGGCAATTCATCGGCTCCGTGCCGGGCAGACGCACCAACACCCGCGGCTACGTTCACCCCGGCGACTACCAGGATCTCACCGTCGGCGATGCGCCGGGCGTGCTCGATATCGCGTTCTTCGGGCCGTGCGTGAAGCTCCTTGCACTGCGAGCACAACGACCGCATCCGTGGGTCGTCGGGACCAGCTTCCATCAGAGCTGCGGCGCGGAACTGCGCAATGTCGCGTGGGACGACGCAACCGGCGTGCTGAGCGGCGAAATACACCGTCCGGTCGGTGAAACCGGCTTCGTGGTGCTCAGCGCCGCCGGAAGGACCGCCGTAACGAGTCAGGTGGACGGTGTGCACGCGCCCTGCCGCACCGGCGCGAACGGGAGCCTCATCCTGCCGGTCACCATGAAGGCCGACCGCGCCGAGTGGCAGGTGAGGTTCGGGTAGATTCCGTGGAGTGCGGCGGCTGGCCGCCGCTCATGTTGCGTCCGGCAGGCGACGGGTGGTAGTTCGATAATCGTCGGTCGGTTCTGGATTCCCGCCTGCGCGGGAATGACGGCACGTTTCGGTCCGTGAAAACCCGGTTGGGCAAATTCATCAGTTGGCCTCGGATCGGTTGTTCTTTGTGGCAGACGTCGCCCCGATAACCCGTCATTCCCGCGCAGGCGGGAACCCAGACACCCTACAAAGTCTCAAAATCTCTGCACCATTGGAGGTCAGGACATGCACTTCCCTGACTGGCAACGCGAGAAATGGACCGAGCACGCGGACAACCCGCTCGTCACGCCGGAGAACGTGAAACAACCGGACGAATACGGTGTGCTCGGTGACCCGCAGGTCATCCTGCCGGGCGAGTTCGACGACCACTGGCACATGTTCATCATCGGCCACGCGCATTTCTACCGCCTTGACTCGAACGACGGCGTGCACTGGCACCTCGTCTACGACCACATGTGGACCGCGGGGCCGCCCTGTGTCACCTGTGACGGCGAGAAATGGATCGCGCTCTATTCCCTGCACGGCTGGCCCGACCCATCGGCGCCGGGGAAATGGAAGCTGGACTGGCGGCGCGAATCGGTGATCGCCGCCCGCACCTCCACCGACCTCGTGCACTGGTCGGAGCCGGTGGAGGTCGTCGCGCCGGTGCTGGACTGGGAGCGGGAAGGCGAGCGGATTCAGGTACGCAACCCCAATCTCGTGATGCTGCCGGACGGCAGGTTCCGGCTCTACTACTGCGGCGGAACGGTGATGATGCACGACATGGGCTTCGAGGAGCCGAAGTACATCGGGTTTGCCGAAGCAGACACCGCGCTGGGGCCGTACGCAAAGCGCGACACACCCGTTCTCGGCCCCGCTCCCGAGATCTGGTACCGCAACCACGGTGCCGGCGCCATCAAGGTGTTTCGGTTCGGCGATGCCTTCCTCGCGCTGGAGAACGGCATCTACATTGACGCGCAAAACAAGACGCAATCGGCCATCAACCTGCTGATGTCCACGGACGGTATCACATGGGAGGACGCGCCGTTCAACCCGATTGTCGTGCCGTCGGGCAGAGGCTGGAACAGGTCGCACATCTACCAGCTCGATTTGCGGTGGTACGAGGGCAAGCTCTGGCTCTTCTACAACGCCCGCGACGGGTGGAGCCCGGCGCGGGAGTTCATCGGCCTGTCCACGCTGGAGTGGAGCGGTACCCGGCCCGAGAAGATGTGGCGGTTGAGGTGAACCGGGTGAGGCGAAGGGAGCCGCTCCACCTGGAGTTTCTGCGGTGCCGGGCAACCTCCGAAGTCCCGCGCAATGTGCCGCGAGGAAGCCCCGGCGCCATCCCTGCCCCCGGTGAGCATGCAGGGGTATCTTTCGTAGGGCTGTTGTTTCCCCGGAATTATTAACAAGGACAACCACCATGCCATTCAAAACACGCGCCGTCGTTGCACTGTCGCCGGAGAAGGTCGTCCTGCGTGAGGTTACCGTCCCGGACCCCGCGCCGGGGGAGGTCGTAGTTCGCGCGGAGTATTCTTCCATCAGCACCGGAACGGAGCGATGGGTGATCACCGGCCAGTTCCACGCCCCCGGAGCGAAACCAATGCCGCACCCCATGGTTCCCGGGTACCAGAAGGCAGGTGTGATCGAAGCGCTTGGCGCGGAGGTGACCGGCCTGCGCGTAGGCCAGCGTGTGTTTGCGACGACCTCGCGCATGGCGGACGACGAGGTTCTTCCCGGATGGGGCGGCCACATTGAGCACTCCATACTGCCTCAGCGTGAGGTCATCCCGCTGCCGGAGGGGCTCGACCCGGTGAAAGCCTCCGCTCTGGTGCTCACGCAGGTCGGCTACAACGGCGGATTTCGTCCCCCGGTGAAGCCGGGCATGTCCGCTCTGGTCATCGGAGACGGGCTGGTCGGCCAGTGGCTTGCGCAGGCGCTACGGCATCGCGGCGCCCGGGTGGTGCTGGCGGGGCGAAGGGCGGACAGGCTCGCGATCGCGGCGAAGTGGTCGGCCGATGTGACCACAAACGTCCGAGAGACGCCCCTTGAGGAGGTGGCAAAACGTGAAGCGCCGGCCGGGTTCGATATCGTGGCGGATTCCGTGGGCACGCGCGCCAGCCTGGAGCAGGTCATCCCGCTGGCGCACCACGAAAGCCACCTCGTGCTGAACGGCTACTACCGCGAGGGCGAGAATCTGCTGGATATCCAGCTCCTTCACGGCCGGGAGATCACCACTCACGCACCCGCCGGGTGGACGCGGGACCGGCTCATTGCGACGCTTGATCTGGTGGCAAAGGACGCAATGCACGTCCGCGAACTGATGACGCACATCATGCCGGTGGAAGAGGCTTCCGAGGCGTACGATCTCGTTCTGCGCAAACCATCGGAGTTTCTGGGAATCTGCCTGAAGTGGCAGTGAGGAGGAGGAAGGGATGCCGAACACCATGCGCGCGTTGCAGATAGTCGCGCCGAACGATGCCCGCGTTGTTACGGTGGATATTCCGCGGATCGGCGCCGGCGAAGTGCTGGTCAGGATAAGGGCGGCCACCGTCTGCTCGCACTGGGACCTCAGCATGCTTGGCGGATGGGACATTTTCGAGCGCCCGGGGTTCCCGAAGTACCCGATATCGCCCGGCTGGCCCGGGCATGAGGTGGCGGGGGAAGTGGTTGCCATCGGCGAAGGGGTGGGGAACTTTGCCGCCGGCGACCATGTGGCGGCGTGGAGTTCGCGCCATTCCCAGCAGGAGGGGAGACTCGGGTATTACGCCGAATATGCGGCAATTCCGGCTGAAGACCTTCTTGCCGTTCCGGAATCCATGCCCTTCGAAGAAGCGGCGATCCTCGAGATGGCGATGTGCGTGGCCGCATCCATTCGGCAGGCGGGAGACCTATCGGGTAAGAACGTCGCGGTCGGGGGCGCGGGCGCGGCCGGCCTGCTCGCCCTGCAGATGGCGCGGTCGCTCGGCGCAAGGCGGGTGGATGTCTTCGACCCGATTGCCCCGCGACGTGACCTCGCGCTCTGTCTGGGGGCGAATTCCGCGATGGACCCCGCTGGCGATGAGGCGAAGGCGCTCTCTCCGCGCACATATGAAGTCGCGTTCGAATGCGCGGGAGCCGCTGCGTCGGCGCAGAACCTCATGCGCGTGACATCAGGCTCCGTGCACCTGTTTGGCGTGGTGCACGGAGAGATTCGGTTCACGATGGACCACTGGAGTCGTGACGTGCATCTATTCGGTTACCCGGGGCATTCGCGCGAATCGGCGGAACTGGCGCTGGCGCTGATGGCGTGCGGAGCGGTGAAGGTGAGGCCGATCATCGGTGTCACGGCAGGGTTCGACAATTACCTCGACGGCATCGCGAAGCTGAGAACCGGGGAAGCCGCCAAGATGTGCGTGGTGCCGTAGCGGAAAGGAACACGGATGGCACAGGAACTGCGTATCCCTCTGGACGCGGGGATGCTGCGTGAGGAAATCAGAACACTGCGCGAGCAGGGCGGCGACGGCGGGGTGCTGGACGAAATCGAACAGAAACTCGCCGCACTGCCGGACGATGCCCCACATGATGAACTGGACGCGCTCTACCGGCGTCTGGAAGCGGTGGAACCGGATTCGGAGCTCGAAGCGCGCGAACCGACTGACCTCAAATTGATTCGCCGCCTGCGCCCGGATGGGCCGCGCCGGATGCGGCTGGGATGTTCCGACGAAGCACTTTTGGACCGCATGCTCGGCGCGTGGCTGGCGCGGGCGGCCGGCTGCACTCTCGGAAAACCGGTGGAAGGATGGACGAGGCGGGACATACGCGCGCTCCTTGAGCATGTCGGCGAGTATCCCCTCCGGCGCTATTTCCCGCCGGTCGGGCACGAATGGACGGGCAGGCGGTACCACGGCTGGCAGCAGGATTGCCTGCGAGGAAACATTCGGTACATGGCGCGCGATGACGACATGGACTACACGCTGCTCGGTCTTGTCATCATGGAGGCACACGGCCCGGACTTCACCACGCGCAATGTGGCGGACGAATGGCTCAACACCCTGCCCTACCACCGCGTGTACACCGCGGAAACCGTGGCGTACCGAAATCTGGTTCTCGGCATCCAGCCGCCCGCTACGGCCACCGTGCGCAACCCGTACCGCGAATGGATCGGCGCGCAGATTCGTGCGGATTTCTGGGGCTATGCTGCCGCGGGATTGCCGGAGCTTGCCGCCGAACTTGCCTGGCGCGACGCAGTCCTGAGCCACACGCGCAACGGCGTATACGGCGAAATGTGGATGGCCGCCACCATCGCCGCGGCGTTCACCGTGGATGACGCCGAACAGGCAATCCGCATCGGGTTGAGCGAAATCCCCGCCGATTGCCGACTTGCGCAGGCGTTGAATGAGACCATCTCGTGGTGCAAACAGGACGGCGACCTCGAAACGACGCTGGACCGGATACAGGCGGAGTTCGGCCACTACCACCCGGTGCATACGATCAACGACGCAGCGCTTGTGTTTGTTGGGCTGATGTGCGGTCACACTTCCCTCGGCGCGGCGTTGTTGATCCTATGCACCGGGTGGTAGTGGCCGAACTCCGCCTGTATCCGGTCCAGCGTCGATCAACAAC